>Ga0099822_1000112_pt1 | contig 50791 bp, 33 predicted proteins | sample CowpeawhiteBW_FD_76839 | JGI IMG/M metagenome (GOLD analysis project Ga0099822, IMG submission 76839) | Root nodule microbial communities of legume samples collected from California USA - Cow pea white BW | ecosystem: Host-associated > Plants > Roots > Nodule | place: USA: California | collected... | reverse complement strand
TTTTATATTATCTTTTTTTTATTGTTGTTTTTTTTGGTGTTTGTTTAAAAGAAGATGGATAAGGTTACGTTTTTTTTTTTTTTTTTTTTTTCAGAAGAAGAGTTTTTCTTTGGTTTGGCTACTGCACCGGCTCATGTCGAGGACAGGCTTGATGATGCTTGGATCCAGTTTGCTGAGGAAAAGAGTGGTGACTCCGAGGGGAGGCAGACAGTGGATGCTGTTATGGGTTCTGCTTCTGGCGACGGTGGTTCCCAGCGGGCCGTGACGTCTCCGCCGGGCAGGAAGCCTCTTAAGTTGGCTATGGAAGCCATGATTAGGGGATTTGACAAGTACTTGGAAGTGGAAGGAAAAGAAGGGGGAGAAGAACCTCGTCCTAATGTAACTGCTTGGCATAATGTTCCACGCCCGTAAGCCCTGTGATTATTTTGTTTTGACGTTATTTTATAGTAATTACCTCAAAATCAACATAATATTTTGAGAATCAAAACATGCGCAGATTCCTATATTTTGTAAACATAATGTAACTCTCTCAATTCAAAATTGAGAATTTTACCCTCCACACCTCCATAAATAAAAAAACGCTGTAGTTTTATGGCTATCTAGTAAGAAATTTCTGATTTTCAGGGAGGAGAGGTTAAGATTTTGGTCTGATCCTGAAACAGAAATAAATTTGGCCAAGGATACTGGTGTTACCGTTTTTCGCATGGGAATAGATTGGACAAGAATCATGCCAGTGGAGCCAGTAAACAGCCTTAATGAATCTGTAAGTTAGAAGCGGACCTTTCAAAATGATGATGAATTACGGTGCCATTCAGGGCGAAGATTATGTCAGTCAACAGCTTTAGTGGAGATTATGAATATGCTTTTCAATTCTCAGTTTTATGTTGAACCTCATCAACCAATTGAATTATGAGTAACTCAGGTGTTGTTCTTTCTTAGGTTAACTATGCTGCGTTGGAACGGTATAAGTGGATTATCAATAAGGTTCGATCATATGGAATGAAGGTGATGCTTACTCTTTTCCATCACTCACTTCCACCCTGGGCTGGTGAATATGGCGGTTGGAAGCTGGAAAAGACAGTGGATTATTTCATGGACTTTACCAGGTTAGTTTTTCCTTTAGTTTATGTTATCTGTATGCTATTGTTTTCCTATCAAAGCAGCAATCGAACCGTGCTAATTGCTAAGAAAATCATTTGAAAGTTAAATGAAAAGCTGATAATGTGTTCCTCTGTGAATTCTCCATCTAGACTCCATTATAATATTTTAGTTTGAGTTTCCAATGTCACATTTAACCATCATTCCATCTCGTTACTTAATACTTATGACTAATCCATGCATTTCTTTATTTAATGCATATTTGGGAAAGTTTAGAGATTGAAATTCCTGTTTCTATATACGATTTGCTCCTTTCATGAATATCAATGTTCCTGTTTAGATCACATTATTGTGTAGTCCTATTGAGTTACTCATCGTATGATAGTATATTCATGAAACTTTTTCTCATATCCTCTCTTTTTATTTAGGCTTGTTGTAGACAGTGTCTCAGATTTGGTAGACTATTGGGTAACATTTAATGAGCCCCATGTCTTCTGTATGCTTACTTACTGTGCTGGTGCCTGGCCTGGAGGTCATCCTGATATGCTTGAGGTCGCAACCTCAGCACTTCCAACTGGTGTTTTTCAGCAGGCCATGCATTGGATGTCTGTTGCACACTCAAAGGCATATGATTACATCCACGGACAAAGGTTTTTCTTTCTCGTAGGAGCTTTAGATTTGTTGCAAGTTTATATTGCGCATATAGATCATCATAGACCTGATTATGGAATTTAAAATTGTTCATGATATTTATCCACTTTTCTTGGGCTCATTTGTATTAAACTTTATCTATTAGCTTATGTCCGTGTCCATTCTCTGTTTGAGTTCTTGGCTACTATACCTTTCTATTGCAATCAATTGTTTTATGCCTTATCCCTTCATATACGTAAGCTAAACATTTGGAGTTGCCACTTAGGCTCTTTTCTACTTTTATGTTTCTAGTTATCTGAACTATAATATCTTTTTGGCAGTAACCCATTAAATTCAATAGTTGGTGTAGCACATCATGTGTCATTTATGCGACCCTATGGTTTGTATGACATTGCTGCTGTGTCACTGGCTAATTCATTGACTCTCTTCCCATACATTGATGGAATATCTGAAAAGCTGGACTATATAGGCATAAACTACTATGGGCAGGTTTGCTTTATTAACCTTGACATGCACTATGCATGATATCTGGCCTACACACTATCAATTCTGACATTTATTTCAGGAAGTGGTTTCGGGTGCAGGCCTGAAGCTTGTGGAAAATGACGAGTATAGTGAATCTGGTCGTGGGGTATACCCTGATGGCTTATACCGCATGTTGCTTCAGTTCCATGAAAGATACAGACATCTAAAAATTCCCTTCATCATTACTGAAAATGGGGTTTCGGATGAGACAGATTTGATCCGACGGCCATATCTCTTGGAGCATTTGCTAGCTGTTTATGCTGCCATAAAAATGGTTTTGACAGTGGATTAAATTTTATTTCCTTAAAATTAACTTATTATTTCATAAACACCAATTTGATTGTAGAGTTTCTGTAATTGTTGTACAGGGTGTACGTGTACTTGGTTACCTGTTCTGGACTATTTCTGATAACTGGGAGTGGGCCGATGGATATGGTCCCAAGTTCGGACTTGTTGCAGTTGACAGGGCAAATAATCTTGCACGGATCCCTCGCCCCTCTTACCATCTATTTTCTAAAGTTCGAACTCCCATTCTGTATTTGCTTTTCCGTGACATTTGCGCTGTCTAGTTTTGAATCACTTTCTATGGACTCTTGATTGCAGATTGTGAACACGGGCAAAGTTACACGTGAAGATCGTGAAAGAGCATGGGATGAACTCCAAAAAGCTGCCAAAGAGAAGAAAACGAGACCATTTTATCGGGCTGTGAATAAACACCGTTTAATGTATGCAGGTAATTATTTACTCATGATATGATTGTAAAGTTTCAGAGATTGTTCTTTAACTGTATTAGTATGATCTCGCCTTGTTAATATAATAGATGGGTTAGCACTTCGACAACAAGTTACATGAAACATTTAAAAGCTTATTATACAGAAAAGTGATTAAGAAGTGTTCTTGCTTCTGGTGACAGGTGGACTTGATGAGCCTGTACAGCGACCTTATATCGAACGAGATTGGCGGTTTGGTCATTACCAGATGGAAGGACTTCAAGATCACTTGAGCCGCTTCTCAAGATTCATCATTCGACCCTTCTCCACCAAAAGGAAAACAAAATCTCAAGAGAAAAATCCCAAATTAATTCTTCAGCCTCTTGAAACTTAACATTTCACAAGTTACCTATTTCTCTTGTTCTGAAATCTATATTTTGAGCACTAAGCACTTTTAATTTCACTATTCAACACAAGATCTTAGTTGAATGGAGTGAGATGTTTTATGTCCGAGTATTCCTAATTCCTACTGCTCATGCCATATCTGTATACTAAACGAAATCTCATCACTTTATTTCTCAAAATCACTTTTTGTTAGGAATTCATTTTCGTTAGAAATTTTTGAGTGCCACATTCATTAGAAATGTATAATTTAAACAACATCGAAAGGAAAATTCATATTACTTTATTGTTAAGTTTAATATAACATTCTTATATATGATATAGATTGACTTATATTAATATTCTTACTATATTGAAAATTTATTAATTAGATAATTATAATTTAATCATTAAACATTTATTAATTACTATAATTTTACTAACTAAATAATTAGCAAGCTTTATATAATTTATTCATTATATGAAATACCGCAACTTTATACAAATTACTTATTAGTGTAGTTACCGGAAGCAGCATGTCACTTCTAGACCTAGAATTAATTTTTTTCTTATTGTTAGATAAGAAAAGATAAACCCTTGTAGTGGATTCTGAACATACTAGATATGAGGAAGTTTAGTGCTCGTACCAAAATGAATCACTTCTTAAACTTTTATTATTTTATTGTAAACACAATAGTGACTTTCCCACTATTTTTATATTGCCATTTTTTTCTTATCACCCTTATTTTTTATGTAAATTTATTTAACCTCTGAACATTTAAGAAAAATAGAGACATATTTTGCAAGTAGCATATCGACATGAATTTGGGGAAATAAAACATGTGAGTGAGGCCAAACATGCAGTAAATTTTGGGGTAGAATATTGATGTGACGTAGTGCAGAAAAGAAGGGACCACCACAAGAGTTGCTGAACAACACTGGCCATAAACTTAGCTGTTCACAACAAAAACAAAAACATTATCTGTATAATAAAACATGCAAAAATTTTAAATTACTGTAGAAAGACAGAAGCACAAAAAAACAAACAGTTACACGTGTACATTGGACATTTCCGACAACTCCAAGTGATTTCATGAGAGTCACCAATGTTAGCACTATAAGAACAATAATCAACTCAATGGTTTGGCCAGAGAGGTCCATTTTCAAGATGAACACCATCAATGTTATTCTCATTCTCCCTTTCCTATGTTTGAGTACTTTCTTCATTAAAGCATCTGCAATAAATGCAGCATATGAGTCTGATAGAATAATCGATCTTCCTGGTCAACCTTCAACCCCTTCACTCTCACACTTTTCAGGTTACATCACTGTCAATCAAAACCATGGAAGAGCCCTTTTCTACTGGTTCTTCGAAGCTCAGTCTCAACCCTCCAACAAGCCTCTTCTTCTCTGGCTCAATGGAGGTTTCTTCTTCTCCTATTCTTACGTACTTTTTCACTTTTAATAATTCCTCTCATGTATTGAAACCATTTCATTGGTTGGCATTTGGAGGACCTGGATGCTCCTCTATTGGGTATGGTGCTGTTGTTGAGATTGGACCTCTTTTAGTCACCAAAAACGGGGAAGGACTACATTTCAACGCATATTCCTGGAATCAAGGTTTCAATTTTGTGCTGTCTTTGTTTGCTTTCAGTTATTCTTCTTACTTGCTTAAAAATTTGAAAGCCTTTGTTGCAGAAGCAAATTTGTTGTTTGTGGAGTCCCCTGTTGGAGTTGGATTTTCTTATACCAACACCTCTTCTGACACCATCTTAGAGGATAACTTAGTAGGTCAGTTTCCTTCACAAATGATATAAATTCTTCTCGTTGTTTTGTTGATTGAAGTGGTGATATTTGACAAACTACTTGAATCAGCTGAAGATGCCTACAATTTCTTGGTGAATTGGCTACAAAGATTCCCACAGTTCAAATCCCGGGACTTTTTTATATCAGGAGAAAGCTACGCTGGTCAGTGTTTAACTTCACTGTGATCGTGATTATTATTTCACTGTCACGTACCTTACTAGCATCATCATACTTCCATTTTCCATATTTTTCAGGTCACTATATCCCTCAGCTTGCAGAGTTAATCTTTGATCGAAACAGAGATAGCAACAAATACCCCTTTATTAATCTTAAAGGTTTTATTGTAAGTAAATCAGACACAGCTTATTCTGAACTTCACTTGTGATTAGAAAACAACACACATTTTGTCTGAACTTCAAAATTTTAGTACAGTTTCTGAATATGCTCTCTAAATAGATTCACATGTTCAGGTAGGTAACCCAGAGACCGATGATTACTATGACTATAAAGGCCTTCTGGAATATGCATGGAGCCACGCGGTCATATCGGACCAGCAATACGAGAAAGCAAAACAAGTATGCGATTATAAACAATTTGAATGGTCTAATGAATGCAACAAGGCCATGACCGAAGTCTTCCAAGATTACTCAGAAATTGACATATACAACATTTATGCCCCGGCATGTCTTTCAAACACCACATCCTCAGTAGCTGATGATAGCAACAGTAACGGCCCCGAATCATTTACCGAGGTTCATAAATAACATCGCAGATTCTAATTTGTTCCATGTCAAGTTGTTTAAGTTGAGGGAGGATTTTTAATTCTTGCAGGTGAGAAATGATTATAGAGAAAAGAGGATGAGAATTTTTGGGGGATATGACCCTTGTTATTCCAATTATGCAGAAGAATATTTCAACAGAAAAGATGTTCAATCATCGTTTCATGCAGACACTAAAAGAGCCACTAACGTGGCATGGAAGGTTTGCAAGTAAGCACTGAAATTTGTTCCTTGAATCTACATTATTCATTTTTAGCAATGAACATTGAACATTAATGTCAGTGTTTGATGATTTCTTAGTAATTCCATACTGAGGGCTTACAACTTCTCTGTGTTCTCGGTCCTACCCATCTACACCAAACTCATAAAGGGTGGGCTTAAGATATGGATATACAGGTATTTATTTTCACTCTCTTTCAAGATAAAAAAAGTGTCTCATCACTAACATGATCGTTAACTTTAGGTACTATTGAATGAAAAGATGGAATTTTTACTTGGTTTGAGCAAAAGGGTGACTCACTCATGTGCTATCCATGCAGGGATTACAATCTCTGCTTTTTACCGTGATTCCCTTTTTCCAATCATCATTCTTATGTCATGACTGCATTAATTAGGTTCCATTTCTGATTAGTTGGGTAGGAAAGTTAAGACTCAAACATGAAACAAATTAAAGAGATGTTTTGTCTGTGGTACAGTGGAGACGCAGATGGGAGAGTGCCAGTGATAGGGACAAGATATTGCGTTGAGGCTCTTGGATTGCCTCTCAAGTCTAGGTGGAGAACTTGGTACCATGATAATCAGGTATATATAGCACATAATTTGTGATTAATTATGATGTTATTTGTTTATCTGTGACATGTTTGGTTGTAACATAATTGAGTTAAGCAGGTTGGAGGAAGAACAGTGGAATATGAAGGATTAACGTATGTGACAGTGAGAGGAGCTGGTCACTTGGTGCCACTGAACAAGCCCACTGAATCTCTCACTCTTATTCATTCTTTCTTAACAGGGGACCATCTTCCTACTCGTGGATAATGTTGCCCATTTTTCTGACAACTATGTATCAAAATCCTATGTATGAATATGAATAAATCAGAAGCTTCTTTTTGAAGCTTTCTGTCTGATTTTCACCTCACCACCCTTTCGTTAACTAATAATTAGAATCTCATTGTGTTATAGTTATCCCATCCAAACAAACTCCTATAAAGAATATAAAATAATAAATATTTGTTGGCAATAAACTTGAAATTTTAATCAAATATAGTAAGATATGTATAATTTATGCATTTAATCAAACAATGATATATGTATAAATTATATTTTCTAATAGCAAGATTAATTTATTTATGATTAGTAAAATGTTTCCTTCTATGTTACTCTCCAATTGAAACGACTGGATCTAAAGGGTGAAGAAAAATTAGAGTTTATTATTATTTTTTCTTAACTAAAGCACTCATTTGATTTATTACGTATTTATATCAGTTTAAATTTGCATTTTCTGGCAACTTCTTCCGTTGCACGTGTCCATCATCATGATTTCTTAGTATTTTCAACGCTTATCTTTAGTGATTTGTTTTTTAGTTTTCTTTCAACATTTTCATCCATTATCTCTTTACCATAATAACATCATGCTCTTAAGTGTTGCCCTATTATTCTTCACTACTTCAAAGTTCATAATCATTTCTTATTAATGATATCTTCACCCATCATCATACAATTAAATATATAGTAATTGTGAATATTATATTATGATAATAAGTAGATTAATTCCTCTAATTATTTAACATAAATGTTTCTTTCACACGGTGACTCTCACGTAACCCATGCCATGCAGATGAAAGGCACACGCCTCTTCCAACACTCAATTACGTAAACCATTTGAAAAGAGACAATAATAAGCACCTCTTCGCATATTCTAAATCACTTTTCTTAATAAACTACACCCACTAATTAATCATTTAAAAATTCAAAAATAAAAACATGCATCACCATAATCTCATGATATTGTTAGGATCGATTCATTCTAGGGATCGAAAATCGAGTGCTTGATAAAACATAATTCTATATCACAACATTAACAGAACATGTAATTAATACTATTTTTTTGTTCTTGAATAATTACAATCCCTGGTTTATTTCCCAGGTTTGAAGAACGAAAATGGAAAAGACATGGAAAGACCAACCAAAGATTTGAAGGTGATGACAGGTCCTTCTGGTGATGTCCTAACACAAATCTCATTCAAAGTGAACCAAACCAGAAAGTCTCTGGCCTTGACCCCAGTGAGATTCTTGATCTTGTTTGGCTCCACATAAGCAGTCACCACTGAATCATAACAGACATGCATGTTATCAAACCTCTGCTCCTTCTTCTTCTCAAGCTTTAACCAAACAAACCCTATTTCCTTCACATACCCGCATTCCTCAATGTTTTCAAGGCTCAATAACCCTTCAGGTAGACCTTTTTCTGCCAGCAACAAACAGAACTTCTCCCTGCAAACTTTGTCCCCGTGATAAACCTCGGCTTTCGACTTCAATTCCTCTGTTAATAAACACTTTGCTTTTGCTTTCTGCATTTTTGAAAGATCTCTAATCCGGTGCTGATGCTGTTCCTACAAGTTTTTGTATAAATTCACCTATATATATGGTGTTGATTATAGATGAGTTTGGAGATATCAGAGAATAATTTTGAGGCTTTTTCACCGCTTGGCTCGAATATTCAGGTTTATATATATATAAATACGCGACGAAACAGTTGAAGCTTCTTCCACACTTACCAAACGGTCTCCACATAATTCTAGGAATAATTCTAAATTCCCCAATCTTCTTCATATATAAATACACAATTGCCTTTTTTTTTTTGTATGATTAGATGTTCAATATATGTTTATTTTGCATTAATAGTTTTTACTGAATTTTATTTTACTTTTAGGAACAATGATTTTTTAAGAATTAAAATATTCTAAATAAATATAGTGAATTCAAAAGTTTTGGTTGAAAACTATTAATATTTAAGGTTGAATTTTATGTGATCGTTGGAAACATAAAAACATAAACAACTTTTTACTTCCTATGTGTTTTGGTTTTGGTCCTTTTAAGTTTATAATTTTCACCTCGTTTTTATTTGATTTTGGCCTCTACAGTTAGACATTTTTTTCCAAAGCTAGTAGATAAAAAATATTGTTAATTACTAATTTATCATTTTATGTTTTCGTCTATCTTTTGTTCTCAAAGATTTGTAAAAGAATAGTGCGTTTTCTTTGATATAAGGGGCAATTAAGTTAAGTTGAATTTTGCAAACAATGGGCTTGGGCCAGTTCAATGTTTTGGCAGTAGATACATCATGACAGTTTCTTCTTGCACCTCCATATCTTCCTTTCTGCACCACCGTAATTGCTTTCCCATTCTATCCTTCCAGATTATATAACTCGAAAGTCATTTAAAATACTTTCAAATTATGTAATTCGAAAAATAATTTTTGACTTATATCTTACAAACTTTTATAAAACTTCTGAATTACACAATTAAGAAGTCAAGAAATAACTTTGATAAACAATCCAAAAAGGGCAAAATGCAAAAAAAAAAAAACAATTATGGAGGTGCAGAAAGAAGCTGCCCATTTTAAAACCAACCCAATTCAATTATTCTCCTTTAATCCTTTGATTAAAGGGTAGAAACAACAGTTTAATAGTACTCAGTTTGAACATACATTCTGGGTTTAGTTATTATGGAAGTTGTAATAAAGAAATGGCTAGTCATTTTGAATGTGTATTCTAGTTGGTTATCGTAATGATCTTATAACTAAATAAATAAGATTAAGATTAAAATTTGTCGATTCGCAATTATTTTCTATTAAGAAATTATATACTTTTTATATTTCATTATATTTGGTATCTCATTTAATTTTTTTGTTTGAAAAGATGAAATTAAAACCAAAAAATTAAAGTGAAGGAGTAAAAGTCTATTCTATCCCAGAAACTTTTCACAACCAAACCTACCCAAGATTGTAACTGAACTTGCAGGTAAGTTGCCAAACACCTCTTTACATTAAATGATAAAGGGATGGACTGCATACATATTGTCCAAATATAATGATGATGCTCACAATATAATAATATTAGTAAATGAAAACCAAGCACCCAATTAAAATTTCTATGTCATGACACGACATACATACACGAAATTAACAAAAATTACTATGCTAACAAAATATATTTGTAATATTTCATCAACTCATGATTAGTTGGTAATTATAATACTAAAACATGCACGGGCAAGATAAAATATTATATTACATTTATTTTTTATTACTTTGTTAATATGACCATACTTTTGCATTATATATTACTACATAATAATATAATTATTTAATTCTTTTGTTTAATATTATTCAAAATTTCATTAGCACACCTATATGCTGCTGTATATAATTAATATATATATATATATATATATATATATATATATATATATTAATTAGAGTATGTAGATACCATTGTTAGTTAATAATTTCTATTTACATATTCTCTAAAACTAAGCAAAGAAATTAAATTTATAAAACTAAAGTTGTTTTTTAAAAAATTTGTATTTACAACTTGTTTTGAACTTTTTTTTAAAAAGATTAGTTTTCTCATAATAACATTTCATGATATAATTTTATTTGAATTGTAATTTAAGATTAATTTTTTATTTGAGTTCATTTTAGTGAAAAATGATTTTATTAAGAAATAGAGTTTTAATCTAACACAATTATAAAATAATATTTGTACCTACTTATATAATATAAAACTTTAGTTTATTTGGGGACCCCAACACATTTTCTCATGATGAAACATAAATTCCACCGTCAAATTGAATATCTATAAATAGTTAGAGATATTTATGAATGGTCCAGTAACAATTGGATAACATGATAATGATAAGTATAATGAATAACAAATCTTGTATGATAAGTCTAATAAATAACAGATCGTGTAGCATAAGTCTTTCAAATAACTTTAATACTCATTAAGAATTTGACTTTAATCTAAATTCAACTCTACAAAACCAATTGATTTTGTAAGATGATGTTTGCATTTATGTAAATTTATCTCATCTCTATTCAATGAGAAATCACTAACATACTAACATAAGTTGTGTACGACACAAAGTGAGGTTGCATAAAATAAAATAAAAAATAAAATTGCAACGTGATGCACCCACCCTCTTATCTATACAACCTCCAAACCCCTAAAAGTGGAGAGCTATTAAGCCTATTAGAATAATTCCATTTTGCTTCTTATGGGTACAAGTTCACTTTTACCTGTGACTCAAAAGAGATGAATGCGTCTTTCTGTAAAAGAGAAGGCCTGACAAACCAATGGTAGCAGCTGGCTTGGTATTTCTTCCATTCCACAGGAAACTATCATAGAAGCTTGCAACAGTATACATATGCAAATTTTCAAACCTGCGAATTTTTGCATATCAAGATTTAGTGAAATGTATGAGACATAAAATGCAAATGTAAACGATAAAATTTCAACTGTTCTACACAGGTAGGCTGCATTTCATTTGTGGTGGTGGCATAGCTTCCTAATTTGACATGATGTATCTCTACATATTATTCACTCGTACAATGTCGCATTCAACAGAGGTGTTAGGATCCATGACAAAAAGTGAAAGCTTATTTTAACTTTTATGTAGCTCTATAATGGTACGTTAGTTCTACAGTAGTCTAGTTTTAAGACTGTCAAGAAGACAATTTATCCATAGGGCATGCAAAGGCAAAAAACCGTCTTTCTTACCAGCCTCGTTATCATCTTCTGCTATCAACAAACTATGTTATTACATGTAAGAAAACCTCATGCCTATCTTGGGTACTTTCATACACATGCATGTTATCGGGTGTGGTGTACGGAAGGAAGTATGAGCTTTAACCGGTAGATTGTAGGTTGCTTATATCTAAGGATAATTTAAGTGATTCGGACCAGATCATGTTATTGCAATAATACTTACCAACATTTGAGGTACCCAAAGGAAGCCGAGGGACAAAGAATATAAAACAACTGAGATTGTTGTTGCTGTAATTAAATTGTGTACAAGACGCTTGTCGTCTTTGCTGGGTACAAATGCCACCTTGAGTATATTTGTCAGGTCAAAAAGCCTATAGGAAATCTGCGAAGAACGTTAAAATCAGAACCAATCAACATAAAAAAACTCAATCCAACTAGTTTTTTTACTTACTGCAACATATATGGAAGTAGTAAGCATGAAGTTCAACATTGGGTAGTCTGGGATCAGGGAAAGCAACAATTTGGGTTGTCCATCTGGAACACCTGACCTAAAATCAGCCAATTATATCAAGGAAGAATTAATATATTCAGATAAATAAAAAATAATAATTACATTTACACTACACATGTACACAAGTTGCACCAAGCACGAAAGTAATGAATGTATATTATGATGCATTTTCCCCTTTCGGTATGCATTAAAAACCAAATTTTAGAACAACAAAACCAATTAGTTTAGCAAAATCTCTTTCTCAAGGACGAGGTAATCATCCAAAAGTTTATATCCAATTTGCCCCAATTTCTAGTGCAAAGCATATTCATTGTTATGTTTTTTTATATGGCAAATTGATATATATGAAACTATCTATTAGTTAATACACAGTATATGTTCTAAATTCAAAGTTATCACCCCACCAAAAATTAGTAATCAAAATAATTCAAAATTAAATGCTCATCATTGAGTGTAACGAAACAAATGTATGAACAAATCTACAAATCTATTATACCATGCCAAAACAAGTGAAATCCTACATGCCCAAACATGTATCCAGGTCATGCCTAGGAATCGAATATGGTTGGGTCATTGACTACATGTGCACCAAACGACCTCTCAATCAACTCATATTAGGACAAAAAATACATAATATCTAGTAAAGAATTAATAAATACTAAAAGCAGTATATCAGCTTCAAAGTACCTTAACCAGATATGGATCTGGGAGATGTAAGTCTCCAGTGTAATCTTCCCAAGCCATCTAGCAAAAGTAGAAGCATTATAAATAAATTAAAAAATTACCAGCCTTAAAACAAAGTAAAGAAAGTTAAATTTGACAGCATTTAGCAGTAAATTAAGTCATTGAGCATATGAAGGCATGTCCATGGGAAGAGAAGAAGAATAAAAGATTGTACTTCTACAAAGACAACTTACGCAAAAAGTGTCAGAGTATAGCTACGGAAACTTTGTGTGACATTCCGCAAGCATATGTAAACCCTGTCAAATAAAAAGGTGTCACATTAGTAACTGAAAAGGTCTCTCGTCAGGTTCCTCCCCCTCCTCCTAAATGGAATATTAAGGAAAATTAAACATACGTTATGGGAATCCACGAGGTATAAGGATGGTATTTATTGTATGAAAGCTTGTCCAGCTTGTATATATGCTCAAACCATAAATAACCAACCTAGAAATCAACTCAAATGGTCAGGGCCATCAAATAAAACAGAGTACAGGTATACTAATATAATAATGCTATTAAAAAAATACAATACCAATGAGCATATCAGCACAACAGCTGCTTTGATTGATACTCTGCGCTTGATTTCTGCTTCCTCCAATTTTTCCATCCATCGTTCAACCTTATATATCATGTGACAGTCAACAAGATACTCAACTCACGGGAAAATGAAAAAAAAAATAAATAAATAAAGAGGAGACAGAATTTGGACATATTTTCCAGCTTCATAATCATCACTCAATCAGAGAGGATGATAAGATTTTTTTGAATTATTTCAAAAATATAAAATGAGAAACTTACAGTTGGATGATAATAGGCATAAATCATGCCAATTATCCATATGTAGCGATCAAGACCTGAGCGAAAATGCCATTCATGCAAGCGGGAAAGATGTGATTTGGCAGGATTTGGATCAGTATAACCTGAAAGTTTAAAGAAACCTTCCAGTTAGCATGATCTGTTGTTCTTTTAGGGGAGAAGTCAAATATCGCAAATGTTACTAACCAAGAAGGAAAGTAAATGGACTCCAAAGCCATTCAAAGACTCCAGGTATCTCCCATACTAAGATAACAACCAAGAAGCAAGCAATGATTTTCACAGCAATGACTGACCCAATCTCATTGTACTTGTTGAGAATACCAAGTGCCCCATAAACCATAAGAGTGAAAAGTGTGTGCATGGGGCAGATGTAGTATAACATGTAACTGTTGTTGAGTACAATACAACAGAACACCACAAAGAAATTAAGCCTCCACATCATCTGCTCAACCAGAGAAATTAAGAAATTTGCTGCAGTTAGTACAGACCAAATATGAAAAAGAAGGCTTTTATTGTTCAAGAAAATTGCATACCTGAGCAAATCTGGCCAGACTAAAATCTTTACGAACATAATAATACGAGAAGTTCCCAAATCCAGTCATCCAAACATATGCGGCAATGAACAAACGGATTGCATTGTAGATTTCAGATGCAGCAAAGTAATGGTACATTAAAAACAAAACCTGTTATGGATGTCAAACGATAGAAATATGAAATGTTAAAATTTGAAGAATTTACGTTATTAATTATAAGTACCGGCATGAGTTGAATAATCAGAACATCTGATGAAAAAATCAAAAACAAATTGAACTGCATTTCCATATTACTAAATGTATTAATTTCAGGGGGTCTGCACTTGCATAATTCAGAAGTTTCAGGGAGTTTTTCCAGCATATATGGAAAGAGAAAAGCAACATCAACTGAAAAAGTGACAAACCTGCATCCAGCCTTTCCATTCTTCAGTCTGGTGTCTATTTAAATAAAGGATGGATTTCCCAGAAAATGGTGACTTGTCTTGATGTATCTTAAAGGAAGTGATTGCCGAAACTATTATGAGGAGAAAATAGAGAAATAGGAAGAGATCCCTATTGTAACTCTGCAAAAACAGATGATCGTCGTTGACAAAGATTGTATCATTTACAGATAGTAGTCACATGACAAAGATAATTTTTAAATATATATTACTGCTTTCACGGTAATTAAGAGTACTGATTTTTCTAACCTATGACCAACAGCAATGGGCACTGACTAAGGTGGTACATTGTGCTTTGTGTGTGTCTTGATGCAACATGTATTCCCTCCTATATCCTTTCTCTTTTCCTTCTACTTTAATCATTGATTCCAATCGTTTGTCAATTTTTTATTCGAGAGATTTTAACCTTTCTTGGATTCTCATAATTTCGCACTTTGACTTGTTATAACGTATCTTAAAGGAAGTCATGGTTAAGAAACAAAAGAAATATGAAGCGCCACAAAAATTTCGCTGAAAAAATAAGAAGGTAATAGTTCTGTTAAAGCTAATAAGCATGCGGATATGCAGCAATTTTGTTTGCTGAACTGACTATGCAAGCACAAAATAGTACTCGTCAAGAAATGAAACGCAGAAGATAAATATCCTGATTAAAGATCAACCTTATTTGACGAGGCAAAGAAATCCGTGCGGTCACAAAGATAAAAGTAAGCCAAAAGGAGACCAAATTCAGACCTATCATGGAGGAAAAACAGGTGAAATGAAAAACAATTAGTTTGATCCACATAAAGAAATAATTCTCATTTCATATAATTTACTTACATCGCTCTGAGTGTCAAACGGTTTTCAAGAAGGAAATATTCATCCATCAAAAGGAATCTGCAGAAATTAGGAAAACACCAAGCGTGTAAGTGCAAGTTTCAGCAAAGACAAAAAAATAACAAAACATATAACCATAATTTAAGCAAAAACAAGGGCGACATGGATTACAAACCGGATAATTGATGGTGAGGCAGTTATGCTCCGCGCCCTCGGGGATCCTGATTGTAGAGCTCCTCCCTCCAATAAAACTGCTTTGTCTTCATCTTTAACAGCATCACTACCCATTTCAACCAATTTGATATCCGAGTGACCACTAAACGAGAACAACTACCATAAGAAATCATGGCAACAATTTTCTAATTCACTTCCATTCTTAAACGTAGGAATAATATAATATTTTTGGAAGAACCTTCACACTATAACTCTCACACAGAACACTTGACTCTGCCACTTAATTAATTCATCCATATCGGATTATCACATTCTTTATTCTAAAAAATTGTGGTGGATTAAAAAAAAAAAGAAGTTGCATAGCGGTAGCATCACAATTCATAACTATTAAAACCCGTTACTGCGACATATATCTACGTCCGTTAATCCAATTGTGGCCAACTACTTAACTCAACACTTCAACCAATAACACAGCAACTGTAAGTGATCAATTAATTTTCTAGTTATCTCGAAATTCGAGGAAGCTACATTCCCGTAAATTGCAAACATTGTGCCAACAGGCGCAACTAAAAACTCACGCCACAAAGAGTTACCGATCCAGTCGAACTTACGCTCTAGACGAGACCGAGCTTTTCCGATACTCCAATATCTCCGAGTATATCCATGCCACAACGACCGGAGTGATCCCGAGCAAGAACGAGACCTGCAAGAATCACGAACCAAAGATTCAACAGCGATCACTAATCACAAATACAGACACTTCAAATTAAAAATAGGCAACGATTAACTAGCGGCGAAAAAACAAGAATCAGTCTCTCGCATAAACACAACACATCAAATTCCAAGGTGAAATAAACATGAATGAGTAACTAGCGGCAAGAAAATACGAGTCGGTGCAAGATCTGATGGCTCTAGAAGGCCGAACCAGAAGGCGTACCTGACCGGGAGTAACAGGACTGAAGATAAGCATTTCGGAGAAGCAAAAGATGCAGAAGAATCACAGCACAGTTCCGAATGCCGATGCAGCGGAAATCACAGGAACCGAAGCGGCATTCGAAGAATGAGAGCGGTTCGACGGTGATCCGCCACCGGATCTGGTGGAGAGAAATGCTATTTCCTAATTCAGCGAGAATGAAAGGGCAATTGAAGAGAAATTTCACTACGCAAAATGCTTCATGTGGTTCCGTTTGTAAAATACAAGAAGAGTGCAGTGAGCGACGGTAGGTGATAACAGTAGAACTCACTGCGCGTCTTTGTTGGAGAAGAAGAAAAAAAGTGTCGAGCAGATAAAAACAAATGAAACAAAATTCTCCATTATTATTTTTTTCTTTTTAGGGGGTCATTAACCATTGCATTATTGTTTTCTTCTCATTTTATATATACATAAAAAAAAAAAGGGATTTTGACTTGTGTTTTTCTTTTTTTACTCTCTCCACGGTGTGTACCCAGTGACCGACAATTGAATTGAATGTAGTAATAATTTGTTTGATTTGAATCCAGGTCATATAATGGGGTGGGTCTAGTTCCAATAAATGTAGTGTGTTTAATTAATTAATTTCAACCTAACTTCAATTAAAATATAATAATTAAATATAATTATAAGGTTAACTGAAATTTGAAGTGAATTAAAAAATATTGACAGAAATATTAAATATGCATAAAGATGGATAATGGCATTACACCTGCCCCATCATATATGGTGGGAAGAGAATTGAATGGTGCGAAAGGGATTGGTATTTGCTTCGCCGACACCAGTATTGATTTTAAAAATATGTTGTCAAATAGTTATTTGAGTATTTGAATGTAATTTATAATTAAATATGTAAAAAAGGAAACGGATGTTTAATAATTAGATAAAATCTAATATATTACATTATGTTTGATCGTGTAAATTTAGTACAAAGGTGTTTTATACAGCAATCCCATTATTAAAATTGAGTATAACTTAAAAAACATAAAATATAACTCACGTGCCTATATTACATACATACATAATTATTGAATACTTAGTTTACAAAATTTTAAGAAGTTAGAAGTATAATTTTGATTATCCACTTGTATAACATGTCATTTTAATTCAAATCATGTGACTATTTTGAAGTTACACATTATATTCATTTACATGATAGAAGAAATTTCTTTTGCAACCCCACACCTTCTTACTTCACCTCTTGTTTTATTTAGTTTTCTGCTACAGTCTAAAATAAAAGCCCAAACCTAAAAGTTCAAATCTCTTTTAACAATTGTAAAGGCTTTTTTTTTCTTCATGTAACCTCATTATTATTAATTGCACCCACAAACTAACATCAAAAACGAAAATATCTTTTCTTGCTATCCTATACCATCGCGGTGTCGCTGCACTTCTGTTTTTCACTGTGATCTTTGACAGAAAGAAGAAAAAGAGAAAAAATCTGTTTTGAAAAAAAGTTTGTCTAGAAAAACTCATTCTAATAACTATCATTTATGATTCAGAGTGAAAATTTTGTTTCGGAAAAGTATTAAATATATAGTGCAGAAGTTAAAATTATTATATATTTTGATTTTAAGAGATAAGATTCAATTAAAAAACTAGATTCCTTTAATTTATCGAACTTATAGATTTGATGTTATGTAATGTAGAAAACTATACTTAGTTCTACCATTAGATTCAAAAGGGTTATAAAGGTGAAAGAAGAAAGTTTAGAGGTGCTAGAAAAACCTTACCCTGATTGGTTAATTCTGTCACTCTTTTATATCCTGCCTGCAATTTTGATTTAATTTTATCATTATGGAGAAATACCCGAACAGTGGCAGACATCACAATAGGCCATCAGTTCATTTCAATCGAGTATAGTGGCCAGCCATCTCAACCGTACAGCACTCAAACAAAAACAATTATGCACGGATTTTACTTTTATGGCATATACACTTTTTTTTACAGCAAACACCTAAGATTCTAAGAAACCAAGTACGACCAGTTTCACGTTCACCCCATCGAGTTTCTCCTTTTATGGAATGTAAAAGCCTTTTTTTATGAAGGAACCTTGTAAAAGAGATTCTAAAGAAGTGAATAGTTTAACTTAGATTCTAAAACAAACATGTATGAATAATTTCAACTTCAACACCTATTTCAGTGGGAGGGATTGATTGATAGGTACTCTTAATCAAACAAAATGGCACATTTTTAGTATACAAAAAAGGGTACCAATTTTCTGTTCGAAGTAGATTCAATATATCATCATGGAAGCAATGAGGAGTTCACTTTCTGAAAGATGAAACAAACATTAAAATGCAATACAAACCAATGAGCATAGATTTTAAAAAGAAAAAACATTTTGTCAGAGGAAGAAATTTACCAACAGATACAGTAATACATAACATGAGATCTACTGAGCTACAAAGTACTTAAAAACATTCAAATGTGCAAAATTTGTTCTACCGAATGTTTAACCCATTATAGACTGACTATGCACCAAGCATTTGAAAGTAATAAGCCTAATAATGTCGCACCATAATGATACAAGAGAGAATGAAACAATTCCCATAACCTTTCTCTGCAGTGTTTTTAAAGGTCAAAGGGAGATAAGTTAACCTATGGTTGACTAGTTTAATCCCTTAAGCAAATAAGGGACCCAACTCTACCGTTTTGAGGGTCTCTCATCATCATCATCATCTTCTCCGCCATCGTCATCGTCTGAACCATCTTTACCCGACCTCTTACGTTTTGGAGGAATCTGAGCCTTCTCACCGTTCTCGTCATCAACATCTTCATCTTCCTCTTCTCCATTCTCCTCTGGTTCAAAATCACTAGATGCTTCCTCCTCCTCAGCAGTGCCTAAAGGGCGAATAAGGTAATCTGTTCCCAAATCCTCCTACAGGTGATTCAAACGAAGGAGGCCATGGCAAAGTAGAAAATTATATTTATACATTATTGCAAAAGATAAGCATGGACTATAGAGCAACACAATAGATACAGCACTAAAATTTATTTCACATGAACCATGCTCTTTAAGCAAAAACATCATTCTATTAAGTAGATTCTCAACAATCCCTTCCCCCATAAAAAACCATGACGCCTAAATTGGGGAAAAATAAAGAGATCCAAACAATGCCAAATGAAGGACCCCGGTCCATTATTCGAAGTGAAAGTGTATTCATTGTTTCCCCCATATGGTTGGCATCAAACAAGACAACAAGACCAAATTCGCAAGCATATCAAAATATAAATGAAGAAATTATCAAAAGATAAAGATCAAATGGAAATGAACAATTTAATGATATTAATATATTGTTAAACATAAAGCATAGTAAAATTCATGTATGTCTAAAATTAAATAGGAGCTATAACAAACTTTGCCCCCTCCTTTTTTTCCAATCAGTACAAACCGTACTGATCCGTGTATTTCTGAAGCAAGGGAAAAGGACATTGCAGCAGGGAAATGTTACGACCGATCCCGCACAATAGAGATAAAAAAGAAAATAGAACACGGTAACGATACAACACAACAGCAACAACCAATTTCACTGCAAAAAGGTTGTTCCAAAACAAAAAGGAAAACTCAGAAACATGTAAGGTTCGTAAATGATTAAATGAATGAGTTAGTGAAGAATCCCTGGTTACTAAACTATAGCTTGAAACAGAATAAAATTTGGGGAAAACATAAACTAAAGGAGAAATCAAACGAATCAGGGAAAGTTAAAATATAATAAACAATCCAGGATAAAATACTTTCGACGAAACCAAAACCGTAACAATTTCAGAAAATTAGGGATTTAAGAAATTAAATCAGAGATAGCTACCTCTTCACCGTGGTCCTCCTCCTCCTCCTCGTCATCGTCGTCGTCGTCGTCATCTTCGTCGTCATCGTCGTCGTCGTCTCCGTCTCCAGGATCAGCACCGTGCTGGACATCACCTTCCTCTTCCTCTTCGTCATCTTCGTCGTCGTTACCGGCATCAGGAGCATCGTCTTCATCATCATCTTCGTCGTCATCATTGCCGTCTTCATCGTCATCGTCGTCATCATCTTCGTCATCGTCTTCATCGTCTTCGGCGTCGTCTACTTCATCCTCTGAGTTGTACTCTTCGTCATCCTCACTCAAAAGCGTGATCTCGTTCTCCTCCACTTGCTCGCTCAATTCCTCCTTGACCTTCATCTTCGAATCCAGAAACCCGAGCACGTTTGCCACACCGTTTCCAAATTCTTTGCTCAGCGAAAATCGATCGAAAACCGAGCACGCGAGAATGGAGAAAACAGCCAAGTTACCAGCCTCTTCCCTTCGCTTCCCCAGTTGCTCTGCAGCGCTGATCTTGGCCGTTGAAACACGAATTCACACGGATTGATGACGTGTCACTCGATCGGACGGTCTACGTAAAAGCATTTGCGTTTCAGCGGAGATAGTGTGATTGCGCCTTGCGGCGCTCACTACTCCTATTTTCACAGTCACGTGTGTCACGTGCTACTGAAATGAGCCAATCCAGGGTTAGGGTTTTCTTTTCCGGATCATTTATTCGGATTCCCAGTTTCCTACCCGGACCCGTACGTGTCCATAATTTTAATTCAATATCACGTTAGTTGGACTTTTAGTTAGCTTAGTAAGACAATTTCTTTTTCCATCCTCTAATTCCTGTTCACACCTCTATACTTTTAAAATTTTTAATCTTTACTGTTTTGGAGTTTTCTTTTTTATAATTTTATTATATGAAAATCTTTTATATTAAACAATTCATAAGAAAATAAGTAAATTTAGTGTTTTATTTCAAGTTGTGTAATTTGAAGCATGAAAATAACATTTTAGGTATATAATCTAAAATACAACTTAAACTTTTGAATTTGTATTTTGGATTGTGTTATTCAGAATATTGTTTAATGTCGCAAAGTACACGGTGAAAAACCAAAAAACGTGGTTTGTTTCATAAGTGTATTTAACACGGTGAATTATTAGAATGGCGAGACAATAACCTATAACATATATAAAAAAGATTTAATTTTTTGTGTTTATATTTTATAATATCAATTATATTTTTTATAATATAATTATTTATTAAATTTTTTAAAATTAACGGTTATCTTTATCTATTTTTTATAAAATTGTTTATTTCTTTTTTATTCATCAACAATTAATGAATTTTGAAATTAGTTCCTTTTCGAAATTTTATAACAATTTAATCATTTATCTTTCAAAATGCGTGAATTTAGTCCTTTTTACTAATTTTTGTTAAGTTTATTTGATATTTTAAACGCATTTTATAATAATATTTGAGTTAATATTGAAGTGAAAATGTGTCAAACAGTGTAAACAATTCAAATTTTATCATAAAATGCGCTTGAAACGTCATATAAACTTCACAAAATTTAGTTAAAAGCACTAAATTCACACATTTTTAAAAATAAATGACTAAATTAGTTAAAAATTTTGAAAAAAAAATTAATAATTTCAAAATTCATTGAAACTTGAAAAATCAAAAACAAAAATATATTTAATCCTTTAAAAAATCATACACACATACTTACATTAGTATTTATAAAGAAATTGAGAAACTCTTGAAATAAAACAAGCCTAACTAGAATAAAACAGTATTGCGCATGCTATAAACATGGTATTAAACTAATGTTATTTTTGTATAATGAGATTTATCGCGCATAAATCTCTTCGCACGAAGCGAAATAACATTAATGAGTAATCACGCAAATCCACTTTTGTCATCGCCTCTAAATTACTACAAACAAATACAAAAACCTATCTCAACAATAGATCGTTCCCAAAACACATTCTTAAAATTGCAAAGTGTGATAGTGATAACTTTAGAAAAGTTCCTCCTATATTGGGAATAACATATACAATGCAAGACACATGATTATTGACTCTGAAATAATAAAATAAACTTTTGCATTATTTAGCAAACCAAAGTTTAATTTTGGATTTGTCACTTTTTTAAGAAAAAAAATTATTTCGAATTATAGAATCTAAAATGTATTTCTAAATTTTGCAATTTGTAAAATTTAAAAATATTTAACAACGTTGAAAATAAATAATTATAAGTTACGAAATCTGAGACAACATTCAAAATTTCAAGAATGTACATTTAACAATCTTTCTAAATCATCTAGAATCTTTCCAATAAAATAGTGTGATAGGATATTTTTGACACTTCATATATCCAAAGTGTAGGAGGAAACCATATGAATGCAAAAAGAAAGAACCACACCAAATAAATCAGGTTTTTTAGATTTTATTTTATTTTATTTTAATTTCAGTATTTAATTAATGCGATTTTAATTATATGTTAATTTAATATATGATAAAATGCTACTAGGCTGGTATCTTTTTTCTTTTAAAAAATAAAAATATCACATTTTCCACCTATTCAACAAAACTTATATACAATGATTTCATATTGTTGTTTAAATTAAATTTTATCATGTCATGACACTTTAGTGTCAGTTTACGTTAATATTTTTACTAAGACTCTTGTCGTAAAGAAAGAAAGAAGAAGAAAAAAAGATGGTGAAAGAGAAAATAGAAGAAAAAAAAAAGGTTATTTGGCTGGAAAGAAATATGTGAGAAATATAATAAACATAGAAATAATTTTATTAAATAGAATATAAAAATAATATATTTATTTGTTCATATGTTATTTGTTTCGTTACATTCAATAAAGTCTCATCTCGTTTAGAAGTCGAGGTCAAGTGAAGTTTAAATCCTTCTACTTTCCTTCATCCTCCGAGATACCTTTTAAGGACAAAACTGAAACTAAAACGTTCCAAAACTGACAATATCTTAAAAACGTGGTAGTTGTTTCTAAGATTTCTTGGACATTTTGTGCATTATTTTCCTTTTAAGTGCGGAAAGTTTGATATGTGAGTCTCTTTCTCATTATTGAAAAGTTTTGTGTAACATATTATTTATGTTAAAATATGAAATTTACAGAAACAGTGAAACTGAAAACTGGATAGAGATGTTGTGATAACACGGCTAAGCATTCCATATTATATGATACATCATGGATTGATCATCCAAGTCAACATCTCTAGAAGCTGAGACGAGACATCTTTCATCTTTATGAACTCTGATAAAACCACACATAAGAAATGCATCATGCAACAAAACCTCTGTTTGCAACTATTCCTTTCTCTTCAAAAAAAGGTTCCTTCATGCACACTGCAAACGTGATTTATCCAAAAAAAAACACAAATTTTCTTTATCGTGGTGCAGAAGCAATAACCACAAATGATAATTGGGTATTTTATTCAATAATTTAGGTTTAGACGTGTGCTTTTTTTTTTTAACTAGTTTTTTTTAATGAATATAAAAATATTCTTAACACTTTAAAATGAAAAAAAGTTTATTATACTTTAACTTTTATGTATTTATTTTTCATCGTTATTAAAGTAAGCACACAACTTCTAAACTTTTTTAAGATATCAAAAATAATTCCTTCTCCATCATAAAATGAATGTAAAAGAAAAAAAAAAAGGGTAATGTGAGATTTTAAAAGAATATATTAAACACAAATATCCTATAAAAATTATAAATTTATTCATTTAATAAGAACTAAAAATAAAAAACTCAAGTTTTAAAGAATGACAAATATTTTTGTATACAATAACAAAAATGCATTCATAACTATAAGACATGTTTAAACTTTACCATTAATATTAGTATAAATTTAATATTTTATCAGTTTATTAAACAAATGTGTAATGAAATATTTAAATTAACACGAGTCATGAATTTGGATGTAGGAATATATCTTGTAGATAAGGTATACACATATATCGAACTTTCTACCTAATATGTTTGGGCAGATGTCTCTCTCTCTCTCTCTCTCTCTCTCTCTCTCTATATATATATATATATATATATATATATATATATATATATTTTTTTTTAAAAACGTGGTATATATGCCAATATTATCCATTAATTATCATCCTAATTATGCTTAGTTTTTCAGCTTGTTAGGTTAAGTGGAGTGTTTGGGAGGAATCTATTGACTAATATTGTATGAAAAAAGGCTTAATTATTACCTAACAAGTATCAATCTACAGGCTATATTTTTTATTTTTTATTTAATAATTCTCTTGAATGTTTCTTTTATTAGATTATTCCATGGTATTCCATCGTTTTCATTTTCTCTTTTGTTTCTATAATATTTTACTCAAATAGCTAAACACAGAGCTGGTCAAACGGGTAAACTTATCATGTATTGATAATTTAGTGAGCCAACCCAACCCAATCCGGCTCATTTTTTAGTGAGTCAAAAAATTTGAATCCGGCCCGACCCATCACGGTTTGGCGGGTTAAATAAGTTGGCTCACGGGTTCACTTAATTAAAAAGAATACAATTTTTTTATTTATTTTTTAGTCAAAACTAAATTATAATTCTAATTAAAATCTAAATAAACTTTAATACAATCCAAATACAAACCAAAATAAAAAAACACAAATTATTTATGTGTTGGCTAAAAAAAAAATCTGACATGACCCAAATGTAAAGTCCAACTTAATAAAAAACACTTGTGTGACCATTTTATCTGCGGACTGGTGAGCCAACCCGGTTCATCACGGATTCAACCCGGATGAGTCGGGTTCTAGATGAGCTGGGTCAAAAATCAATCCGTATTGAAATTTGTAAAAAAATTTCAATCCAATCCGGCCGGAACTCGTGATGAGTCGGATTAGCTCACGGATTCCAACCCATTTTGACAGTTATAGTTAAACATTTATATATATGACTGATTTCAGAAGTTGTTTCAAATGTTATGGAACCTGTTTTTAGAAAAATAAAAATAGTATATACGTTAAATTAAATTAGCTTCAGATTGTAGTATTTATTTATGAAGGAGTGAGGTGAATGGTGCAATGCAACTATGCATCTGTGGTTTTAGCACTTTCCTTCCTAAAATTACTTAAAATTATTCTATTTTATTATTACTACTTGCATCTCACGTCCAATCATTACATGCAAATACAGCTGCAAATTAAAATATTTTTAACTAATACCTTTTCTGTGCGTATAATAATTAAGATATACATAGTGGAAGAAAAAGTTCATGCACTGAATTTAGCTTATCTAAATTAAAGGTTAAATAAATATATTTCAAGAAAGTATTCAACCTCGTTCAATGTGAATCTATTAAAAAAATCGTATTTAATTTTCTTAGAATGTGATCAATTAATTTTGAAATGAAAGAAGAAACATAAAAAAATATATTTTCACTCACTTTTAATTTATTATTTCAATCATCTTTTAATTATTTATTTTTAATTTTTTAATAATATAATACGATGATCTAAAAATAATTAAATAATAAATTAAAATGAATCAAAATATAAGATAATATATATATATATATATATATATATATATATATATATATATATATATATATATATATATATATATATATATATATATATAAGAAATAAGGGGTTAAATAAGAATGCAATACAACCATGCATTTGTGCTTTATCACTTTACTTTGTAAAATAATTACTACTTGGAGCACCACCCAATCATCGCATGCAAATAGAGTCGCAAATTAACAACACCAACATTTTTAATTAAATATACATTATTTTGTGGATATAATAATAACAGTTAAGACGTAGCCATTAAAGTTAATTTTCAATTACTAATTACAAGGATCTTTTGTCGTAATTTAGGATTGAATTTGAAAGCCAAAAAAGTAAATTTAACGAGCCAACATAGAACGGTGGATATTTAATCACAGAAAGCAAATTTGAATGAAGATGATAAATAATTTGAAAGATGATAGTTGCACATTTTTTATTCAGAGTTGTAAATTCTTTGTATGTCTCTAAATATATAAAAGATGATACTCGAAACTAACTTTTTGTTGTTTTAAACTAATCTAACATTAAACAGTAAAGTTCACGAATCAATTTGTCATTAATAAAACAATTACATTTTTTTACGATGTTTTCCTAAATACATAGATTAAATTTATTAAAAAATAGAAAGTATAAATAACACTTATTAAATAATAAAATTAGATATTATATATCTCATGATTTTAATTTTATTAATGGAAATATAATATATTTTCTTTTCTTTTATTATTATCGAATATTATAATTATATCTTAGGTTTTAATTTTTTTCTTTATATCCTAAGATATTGTAACGTTAATTTTTTAATATTAAATAGTAAAGTTAACTAATCAATTTGTCATTAATAAAACAATTACGTTTTCTTACAATGCTTTCCTAAATACATTGATTACATTTATTAAAAAAATAGAAATCATAAATAGCACTTATTATTTATTAAACAAAAAATAAATTAGAAATATCATATATCTTTTAGTTTTAATTGTATTGATGAAAATATAATATATTTTATCTTCTTTTATTATTATCGAATATTATGTATTAAAATGATATCTTAGGTTTTAATTTTTTTCTTTATATCATAAGATATTGTACTTTATGTATTGAACAAGTTTCTACTGGATTAATATGCAAAATAAAAAAGTTTTCTCGAGTTATTTTTCATCAAACACATATCTTTCATTCTAATAATATATACATATCTAATATGGTATCAGAATCATTGTTTAACAAGCCTATCCTAACAAGGTTTATTGGACATTAGAATTTTTTAATTTTAAATAAATTTAACGAATAATATTTATTTTCTTAGAAAGAAGATTTGTAACAAGAAAAAAAAAGTTAAGAAGTGTTTTTATGAAAAGAAAAATGAATTTTTAAAGACTAAATTTTAATAAATTTCTCTTATAATATTATATACATTTTTTAGGTGATTTTTTTTATATTTTAAAATCATTTGAAAAATATCTTGCAGTAGAAATTTGTGAAAATTTAATTTGAAAAGATATCCTCATTAAAAAGTAAAGTGATGATCTTTTAATTATAAAGAAAAATGATATTTTAATTACTAAATTTGGACAACTTTTTCTTATAACATGAAGTGTCATCTTGAGAACCACTTAGAATATGTCACTTAAAGTTGTAAGAGAAAATTGTCAAAATTTAGTAGTAAAAATCATTTTCCACCTATAAAATGGCATAGCTGCATTCCATAATGTGGAATCAAGCTACTGTGATCAATCATCACCAATCTCTTTCAAAGATTCACAATGACAAACTTGAAGTCACTGATTCTGTGCTTCTTTCTCCAAGCCATTGTTGTTCTGGTTACAATACCAGGAAGCCACTGCAGAAGCTTTCTTCCAAACAATGAAAATCTGATAGAGAGCACTTGCAAGAGAACCCCCAACTACAATCTCTGCGTTCAAACTCTGAAGGCAAGCCCTGAAAGCTCCACTGCTGATGTTTCAGGGCTAGCTCTTATCATGGTGAAAGTGATAAAAGCCAAAGCAAACGATGCCTTGAAAATAATCCATGACTTGCAGAGGGCGGGAGCAGGAACTAAACAGAGAAGAGCCTTGAGTTCTTGTGCTAGTAAATACAATGCAGTGTTGATAGCTGATGTTCCTCAAGCCACTGAGGCTCTGCAGAAAGGGAACCCCAAGTTTGCTGAAGATGGAGCCAATGATGCTGCTAATGAGGCTACCAACTGTGAGAGTGGTTTCTCTGGGAATTCTCCACTCACCAAACAGAACAATGCTATGCACGATGTTGCTGCTATTACTGCTGCTATTGTTAGATTGCTGCTCTAGATTTTGCACTTCCTCAAACCTATGCTTAGTTGTGTTCACTGATTGTTGCAGGTGTCTTGGAACCTGCTCTTACCTGTTATGTAAAAAAAAAATGCTGCTATCTATTTTAAAGCTCTTATAATAAGTTATATGTAATAAAATCCAAGCCTCTCGTTAATCTCGCAATTTCCCAAACACTTGATATGCATTGTGACTATTATCATAATTCCTCTTTGCTCTGATTTTCATAAGATCAAATCCGTTTGTGAAACCTTAACATTATTGTTGAATGACACAAAGTTGCGTTTTTGCGAGAAATTTATTGTTCTATGAATGTTAACAAAAAGAGAGAGACCCATGAACATGATTTATGAATTATTGGGAATTGAGGATAGGCATAACTGCTATATTATTCTTGTGTATGCTTTCTTTCCCTCCCTCCTCACTAATGCGTGTCTCATTCTTCTTTGGCAATGGTGGGGTAGGGTAGGAAGAAATGATAAGGATAAGTGAAGGAGATTAATCTGAGGGTGTGGCTTGTCCTTTTGTGGTTATTATTGCTGTTTTAAGGTGGTTGGAGATCATGTTCCATTCAAATATCCAAACACGGCTCTTCATTATAGCATCTATTGGGGGAAGGGATCACATTTGGTCACTCTAAAGAGACAACACGCCTCATGAACCTTTCACTTTGGCCTTCTTGTTACCACAATCTCTCACCACCTTGATTCCTATTCCAATGGCTGCCACGTAATGTACAAATTTTGTGATTATTTAGTCCTTAATCACAAATTTGGTCTCTAAATTAGGTCTATTCCGTGCTCAAACAAAGTACTAATTTATTCTAGAAAATGGTAGGAATAACTAGAATAATTTCATGTTCTCTGCTCCTAAAGCAAGACAAAGGAGACCCACAACGGTGATCACTTCCGTGCACGGCACAGCCTCATAACTACAAAAGCAAAGGGTAAACAATCTTTCGTTTCTGAGAATTCTGAGAAGACATTGATCCATCCCCACATCATTTTTCTTCTCGTTTTCCAAGACATGAAGCCACTATCTTTTATTTTTTACGCTGTTGTTATAACAACAATTTCGGTGCCAACAGCAACTAACTGCAGAGTCGTTCTGCTAAACAAGGCCAATCTGATAGAAGAAACATGCAAGCAGACACCCCATCAGAACCTTTGCATCCAATACCTCTCCTCTGACCCTCGCAGCGCCGATGCAGATATCGAAGGGCTAGCTCTGATCATGGTCAATGTAATCAAAACCAAAGCAAATAATGCCTTGGACAAGATCCACCAACTTCTTCAGGGAAGCCCTGAACCTGGTCAAAAGGAATCACTGAGTTCTTGTGCTGGTAGATACAAAGCAATTCTGGAAGCTGACGTGGCACAAGCCATTGCTGCTCTGCAGAAAGGAGACCCCAAATTCGCAGAAGATGGTGTGAATGATGCTGCTGTTGAGGCCACCTCTTGTGAGAACAGTTTCTCTGGGAAATCGCCACTCACTGATGAGAACAGTGCCACGCATGATGTTGCAGTCACAACAGGAGCTATAGTTAGACAATTGCTCTAGTTACTTACTCATGTCTGTTGGTCTCATCTGTTTCGGAAACACAATTGCTTTTGCCACTTCCACAATTCTCACTGTCCCCTCTTCTTTGCTTTCTTTGTTTCGATTTTCATTTGTATTGATCAATTATTGGGAAATAATTGGCCGAGCTTGAAGTTGTACCATGAGACCTGATATGACTCTCTGTGTTGTACTTCTTTCTTCTGATGTATAAGCTATTTCGTCTTTTCAACAACTCTTTGGTAAGCAGAAGATCCTTGATATTTTAATAAGAAAAACAGTTTTCTACTGAGTGAAGTTACTGACCTTTTAATTCATCTATTCACATCCCTAACTTTTCTTTTTATTATTTATATTTGATATTCACATCCCTAACTTGCAATTTAAGTACTACTGTTTATATCTTAGGTGGTAGGGATGATAGTTTCCCAATAGAATCATGCAGTTATTTGAAGAAAGCGTCTAAGCAACGTTGTTACTTTTGTTTTTAAGTTGAAATATTTTCTGCTACATGCTAATATTTGTGACGAACTGACATAATGTGAAGCAGAAGCAATTAATGGCTTTAACCAGTGCTTGGAAAACTTTTACTAAAAGCGGATCAAGTAATCATTAATATTTAATCCCATAACAGTAACATAGTTCGCCCCTTCTAGTGATCAATTAGTATGCAACAACCATATTGCTTTTACATAGGGCAATATCAGCTTTAGAACTAGAATTATTATTTTTGGTTAAAAAGGAAAGGCTAAGACTAATTAACCGTTCGGCAGTCCCTACGAATCTGGCCATTACTTGGTGATCCCAAGCTTCCCATTTTTAACATTGAATGCTTGAAGTCTTCGAAGAAAGCTAATGGATTCTCCACATAGTTTTCCACAATCTGTCGTGTCTGATCATTTCCATTCACAAGAGTCTGATCTGATGGGAGCAATCCCTCCCCAGAGAGAAGATTAACGAAGTATTGGTTATCAAAGGTAGCAGGTGTAGCCAAGTCAAGATGTGCAACTATGTTACCATTATCTAATCCTGAGCACAACTGTTGCAATGATGCGATGAAATCAATGTTTTCTGAGTCGCTACTACTCTGTAATCGAGAGCTGAATGTTGTGCAGCGTGCTTTCCCTATTGTGTGTGCACCTAAAAAGTGGAATGCAGAAAAGAATGGTAATCTTTCTTGTTTGTCAGTGATTGATAGAGAAGAATTGTTACAGCATTTTAATAGCATTGTAAAGTGATTAACCTGAAAGGGCAACCATGTCTTTAAGTGTAAGGCCTACATTCTCGAACTTGGCTACCAGCACGTCAACAGTGGAGTTTGGACCTGGGATGTTACTATTTGCTGCATCCTTACTAGCAGTAATGCTATCTTTCCTTCCCATTTGCATCTCCCAAATTGGACCTCCTGACTGTAACATAGTAGTTCAACTTCATATGCTTCATGATAGTCACAGATTAAACAATTGAGCAAGAAAATTAAAAAATAATAATAAAATAAAAAGGAATGAGAAAGAAAGGAATGAGGTTGGGACAAGAAGGCATGCAGCAGTGACAAACCAGAAGAACTGAATCTCTTGCAGCAGTTGCCAGTATGTCAGCACAAGAGACAGTCTGTGGACAGAGTAGTTCCAGCTCAGATTTGATTTTGTCGATCACTTCAAATCCTCTGAGAGAATTCAAATTTGGACCTGCAGTTTTCTCCCCAACAAAGTCCTGTGTGTCATCCAGCAAGACTGAAGCATCACAACCCTGAAATGTCAACAATATATTACAGGGTTAGTGGGGTTTATAGAACCTTCAAAAGATAATGTGTGGAGGCAAAAAAAATGTCTTGCATTGACAAAGCAATCATGGAAATGTAGCCTAAGCAGTGAGGCAGCCATTCTTGAGTCTTCAGCAACAGCCTGCTCCACCCAATAGAAGATGATGGCCTCAGCCTCTGGGCAAGTGTGGCGGTATATGCCACTCCCTAATGCACAACCAGGATCACCACCATAGGCATCATTCACGGTGGCTGCAAAGGCTGGAGTGAGCTTAAGTATCATTAGACACAATAGTACTATTTGCATGGCTATATTTTAGGGATGGTAATTACTCTAAATGTTATGGTATGCTGAACAGTAAGGAAGTTTTATTGGATATAAGTGCCTACCACAGCTCTTCTATATATAGGAACTTACTAGCAGAATGTTGTGTGATAAAAGGAAAGTTTTAATGGAAGGTGTTAACGGGGAGTTGTTAAAGACAAAGTCAAGCATAAGTAGTTAGTCGAGTCAGTAGTGTACCAACGTAATCAAAACCAAAGAAAAGAATGAATCCCTTAGACAAAACCCATCAACTACTTTCGAATCCTTGAACCCGGTCAAAAGGAAGCATGTTGGTGTGCTAATAGATACAAAGCAATTGTTGAAGCTGATATGGTAAAAGCAGTTGCAGCTCTGCAGGAAGGGGGCCCCAAGATCACAGAAGAAGGTGCTGATGATGCATCTGTTTAGGCCAACTCTTGCAAGATCATCTTCTCCGGGAAACCAAATCAACACTCACCAATGACAAGTTGCCAACAAGGCTATGCTTGATTAATATAATATGATATTGATCAAATTATAAATTATGTTATACCTTGTTTATCATGTCCTTCCTAATTGAAAGAGCATTATAATCCTGAATGAAATTATCGACATTTGAGAAATGCACAAAAGAGGAAGGGAGAGAAGTGCATGAAGGATGAAAATTTTGTCCAAATTGATAGATTGGAAAACTGTGGAACCGTTGGCGCTAAAAGCCAACAAGATATCCGTGATACAAGGATGATTTTTCCTTAAAATCAAGGTGACGCAATTCCAATGGCCCTGCTAGCCCATGGCTACAAACAGCAAACAAAACACCTGACCAATTATTGTATATTTGAAAAAGACTCCTGCATTTTGTTTTATTGGTTTCTTGTGTGAATTCTCTTTCACATAGACAATCATGTTTAAAACACTATTTAGCATTAAATGCCAGTGTTTTTTTTTTTCTTAACTTGAGTAAATCTGTTTCTTTTCTTGATGTGTGTGAGATGTTTTTGCCATATCACTCATTTATACTATTTTAACAAGCCTTTTTCTCTATTTCAATTTTGGTATGTTCATGTCAATCATATTGATTATTGATTTAATTGCCCTGTTTAATAATCTACATGTTCATCAACAAGTAACCAGGTTGAAGGAGGTGTAGGGGACAGCTCTATCTGAAAAAAGAAAAATCTACTTCCTGAACTTTTTCTAAGAAAAGATTCAATTTTTAATCTGTCATGCATGACTAATCACTTTCATGTGATACTCACAAGTATGCATAAAATGCACCCAACTATAAGAGTCCAAAAAATTTTGTTCTTGTTTTTTTTTTTCAATTGGTTGCAAACAAATCTCAATTTGTTAACTTGCCAAGGACCACCTAACTTTAAATAGCATCCAAGAAAAAAGCTTGGTGACTCATACCCCTACCCGAGAAAATGAGGAAGAGCTCACTCTTTGCGTCCTTTTTTATTCTCCATATTCTTACTCTTTCCTGTATTCTTCTCACACCAACTCATTCCTCTGATGGTGATTTGGTGGCCCAAATATGCCGAAAGACTCCCTTTTATGATCTCTGCAGCTCCATCTTACACTCAAATCCCTTGGCCCCTAAAAGTGATCCAAAGGGTATGGCCCTCATAATGGTGAATAACATTCAGGCAAATGCTACTGACACACTGAGTTACATCGAAGAGTTGATCAAGCAAACCTCAGATGAAGAATTGGAGCAACAACTTGCTTTCTGCGCAGAGTCATACATCCCAGTTGTGAAGTACATTCTCCCACAAGCAGCTGATGCCATAAGCCAAGGTCGATATGGGTTTGCCAGTTACTGCATCGTTGATGCTCAGAAGGAAGTTAATGCCTGCGACAAGAAATTTTCTGGCTCATCTCAGACACCATTAAGTGACAGAAATTGCATTATGCAGAAGCTTGTGGATGTGGCTGCAGCCATGGTTAAACTACTATTAAATGGCTGAGTTTTTTTTTTTCTCCCATTTCCAACGGGTTTGACACACCGTTTCCGAGTTCTTTCTCAGCGAAAATGGATCGAAAACCGAGCACGCGAGAATGGAGAGAACAGCGAAGTTACCAGCTTCTTCCCTTCGCTTCCACCGGTTGCTCTGCAGCGTTGATCTTGGCCGTTGAAACACGAACTCACACCGATCGACGATGTGTTACTCAATCGGACGGTCCATGTAAAAGCGTTACTTGTTCATATTTTAATTCAATTTTCGTGTCAGATAGATCTTTTAGTTATCTTGGTATTATATATTAGGTCCTTCAATTCTTTCTTAAATTCAATTTAAGTATTTTATTGATATGATTTTGATTGTATGCTAATTTAATATTTGTTTAAATGGTACTGTGTGGGTATAGTTGATTATACGATTCCCTCTGCAATTAATTTGTCAGTATGCTAATGCTATATGATTGGTTAGGTATGCAAGAAAATATACCAACTCTATGCCAAACTCATATTTTTACTAAAATTATATTTTTACTAAAAATTTGCATATATTACCTTCTTTACTCTGGAAAGAAAAAATTTTATTTTCACTTTATTTCTGAATCATTTCTTTCAAATTAAAAAAAATTGTATTCTATACTTTTACCTATTCTTGTTTTATTTTTTCACTTACCTAAATCTCCCCTATCAAATAAATCACACTTGAACAATTTTTTACCAAAATACAAAACTGGTGTTTGGGAGAAAATACGGTTTATTTATATGAATATCAAAAAAACAAATACAACAATCGAAAAAAGGAATAAGATGAAAAACATTTCAGTTTCTTTCTTTTTTATTTTGTATTTAATATAAATATAAATAAAATATATATAAATGCTTGGTCCTTAAATATAATTTACAAGATTTGTTAGACAAGTGAATAAATGATGTTGAGGTACTGATCAAAGTATAATTAATTAAAATTTAATAATAGTATAAAAGTGTAATTTAATTTTAAATATTGTTTAACTTCACAATAACTACTCTAAAAGTTATATATAAGAAGCACATGTTTAATCTTTAACAGTATCTCAAACAAAAATAGATCAGAAGGGGGATTTTTGTCAAGGAAAGAACGAAAAAAACGACCAAAAGGAGATAAATCTTCTGCATATATCAAGAAATCATCAACAAGAAATGTAGAAGAAAAATGATCATAGATAATTCCGATGTCACATGAATGTGAAACCTCACTACAAGAGAGTAAGTACAGTATATAAACACAAGGTTCTAAGCTAAAAAAAGCGTGCACCATCATCATCTGATAACTTTTATTTTTTTACTGACATAATACTCATTTCTGCAGAACCTGCTAGAAAAATGATAAGGTTGGGTGAAAAAATAGGTTAACATAATTTATATCATATGTTGGCCCTTTTCTTTCTGTGGCTCAACACAGATTTAGGGTGGTATGACCTCATTCAGTTTAAAGATGTTTGGTCCAATTTCCATGTAGGGGACCCTCTGGATGCCTTGGCCAGGGGCACCCCTTAGTTTGGAACCTCAAAAACAGTTCCTATTTTGTCCTCTTGGGATCCCCACCACAAGAACTGAACACCCTGTTATAAAATTGATTGGCTCTGAAAGCAAGGCTGAATGTGAACTCAAGAAAAGAACATACCCAACCACACTATAATATTGAATAATTCATATCAAACAATGGTTTTGGGATTTAAAATGTACTAGATTCTCATAAACAATTCTTAGAAGCCTCTCACTAGATATAGGACCAGGACTAATAGGGAAAATGTTCAAGCAAGTTGGGAGTTGAAAGCAATTGAAAATTGGGTGTTATTAAACTATAACTGCTATGCTTGTCATTACTAACAAGACAAAAGTGGATAACTATGATTCCTTAAGTTGAAGCCATGCCAATTATGCTTGGTGTTAGTTAGTGTGTGTTTGTTGAAGGGATAATTGATGACTCTCTCTTGTGACCTTTAAAAAACAAAGAAAGTTCAAACACATGCAATCATCAAGATCTTGTCTTTAATGTAAGAAAGTTTATGGATATGAAGCCAACATCATCTCGAAAGATCTCTGATTTGTCATCTTACAGGCTACAGAAGAGCGTGAACACAGCAGAAGAAACTGTGGAACTGAAAACAAGAAATCCGTGATACAAGGAAAGATTTATCCTTAAAATCAAGCTGTAGACGCAATTGCAAGAGCACTGGTAGCCCATGGTTACAAAAAGCGAACAGCACACCTGTGACCAATTATTGTAGATATGAAAAAGACTCATGCTTTTTGTTTTATTGGTTTCTTGTGTAAATTCTCTTTCACATACACAATCATGTTTAAAATACTATTTAGTGTATATAAAATGTTGCTGTGTTTTTCTTTAAGTTGTTTAAATCTGTTTTTTTCTGGTGTGAGGTGTTTTTCCCTTGGACAAGCTAGATAACTTTCACCACTTACTTACACTGTTTTAGTAAGTTTTTTTATCTGTATGAATTTTGATGGTGTGTTGTTGATGTTAACCAAAACCTTTTTATTACTGATTTAGCTTGACATAGGTGTTCATCAACGAGTAACTAGACTAGGTTGAAGGGGATGCAGACCATGAATCTGACAAAAAGAAAAAATGTATTTTTCTGAATTTTTGTAAGGAAAGATTCAATTTTTAATCTGTCATGTCGTGAATGACTAATCACTTTCGTGCTATACTCAAGTGGCATAAAATGCACCCAATCAAAGGAGTCCAACAATTTTTTTTCTTCTTTTTCAATTGTATGCAAACAAATCTCAATTTTTTTTTTTTACTTTCCAAGGACCAACCTAACTTTAAATAGCAGCCAAGAAAGAAGATTGGTGATTCATTCCCCTACCAGAGAAAATGAGGAGGAGCTTACCCTCTGTGTCTTTTTTTCTGGTCCATATTCTTCTTCTATCCTGTATTCTTCTCACACCAACACTTTCCTCTGATGGAGATGGTGACGATGATGGTGATTTGGTGGACCAGATATGCCGAAAGACTCCATTTTATGATCTCTGCAGCTCCATCTTACACTCAAATCCCTTGGCCCCCAAAAGTGATCCAAAGGGTATGGCCCTCATAATGGTGAATGACATTCAGGCAAATGCTACTGACACACTGAGTTACATTGAAGACTTGATCAAGCAAACCTCAGATGAAGAATTGGAGCAACAACTTGCTTTCTGCGCAGAGTCATACATCCCAGTTGTGAAGTACATTCTCCCACAAGCAGCTGATGCCATAAGCCAAGGTCGATTTGGGTTTGCCAGTTACTGCATCGTTGATGCTCAGAAGGAAGTAAATGCCTGTGACAAGAAATTTTCTGGCTCATCTCAGGCACCCTTAAGTGATAGAAATGACATTATGCAGAAGTTGGTGGATGTGGCTGCAGCCATAGTTAAACTACTATTAAATGGTTGATTAGTTTTGATTTCTTGTAGCATTTAGTAATTATGAGAGCTCTTATTCTTATTCCATGAATAAATGCTTTAGATGATTGAGTTTGTACAAATAGTGGTATGCTATAATTCTGTGTACTGAAAAGATGCTCTTTATAAACCATACTTTTCTTACAACCTTGCTGGTGTCACTTTTAGCAGTCTGGTCCCCTTTTCATCATAGTTGATTGTTACATTGTTACATACTTTGGTTTTAATTTATTCTACAACAATTGAAATCAAGAGAGTGGTTACTACTTACTAACTCCAATTGAGTTAAATTAGACAACCTACGGCTCCTAGGACTAAGAATATGCTTGTCTTGGATTTGACCACAGACTAAGTAGCAGTAGTGGTAGTGGTTTTGGTTTGGTTTTCTCACAGGGCTAGGTGGTAGCCTTTCATCAATAATCATGGTGTTGGTACAATGAAATTCATTGAGGAGCAGCAAACAGCATTGAATTGTTTCACTCATCCAAACTCTCTGTAGTCATGAAATGGAAACTGTTGCAGGTGTCCACTTCCTTTGTGATGAAGATTGTTTTGTCAACTTTTTCTTAATTTTGTTTGTCGGATCAAGATTGAGAGAAGCAGTCACATGTGAAATCACATGCCTAGTTACTCCTCTCAACATGCACAATAGTAGGTAGAGTCCAAACTGCCATAATGGCTTCAACCTCAGACCAAGCTTCCAAGAGTTCACACCTATCTTCAAGTTATGCATTGTTTTTTTCATGGTTGAAAGAGATGGAGTGAGGGAAAGTGAAATGGATTTCCAAATGAAATGAAAATTTTATTACATGTTTTTGTCACAATATATCTAAATAACGATAGCAGAGTAATTTAATCTAGTTTTATTATGTTTCACTCGTCACTGTCTAAAAATACAACTGGTGCTACACACCTTATTGTTTTTGTCTGAATGTTGAGAAATCACTCTCTTTCAGAGGTAGTCCCTATGTATCCGAATATTGTAAAAACTACAATCCATGAGGGATGTGGAAATTAGAGTTTTTTGTTTGTTTCACTTTCTTTCTTGGGTTTTTATAATTCAAAAACATCTTCCACACACAAATAATTTAAACTTGTAATTTTCTTAATTGTTAAAAAACAATAATTTATAAAAGAAAAATCTTTTTTATAATTAGTACACGTGAAATCCCCGACAAAATTAATTGTCCTTTGCATTCTTTTTTTCTTTTCTATCAGCACTTTCTTGCCAGCTTCCTTTACCCTACACCATGTTATTGAATGTGATATCAGAGTTTGCATTCAGTATGTTTGGAGGAGTAACAAAACAAATAAAGACAATTAGTTTTTTTCGTTCAGTGTTGCTTCTGAATCTTCATATTTATTTTACTTGGTTTTCTGAATTTTACCTCCGTTTTGATGTTTCTGCAACCATCTTTGTTTGGTTAAGTTAACTCAGTTTATGAGTTAGTAAAAAATCTGCTCACCCAAATGCACAAGTTGATTAATACTGAAGCTTGAAAAGCAAAATCTCCTAGAACTCTGAATTTGTTTGAACGTGCATGCAACAAGCAGTTGCTGAGGAGGTAACATCCAGCAACACCATTATGCAATTTAACTCACCCCACCCCACCACCATTGACTAATAACACTATACATACAGGGAAAAATTGCCCATCACATTCAGTCTCATGATAGTTGTGAAATACAGTTTCGAAGACAAGAAAAAAAAAAATCTTTGGTGAGAAGCACATGGGTACAATACCATATGACAATGACATTCTTGGTGTCACCACACTGGCATTAATTAACCAGCATCTCTTCTCTATTTTTTGGCAGGCAAATCTGAACCAGTGAACTGCTGTACAATTCTGCAGGGAACAATCAAGTAACATGATTGATTACATTACAAGGTTGTCACACCGGTGTTGTATTCTTTATGAACAAAGAGAGAAAAAAAAAAAAGGTGTAAAGATGGAGCTTCAATTCAACTTACTTGTGGTACTGAAAACCAGGTGCATTTGGGTGACTTGAAGATGGATTGAGTTGTTGTTGAACATAAACCAGACCACCCTCTGTTACTCCTGTGGCTACTGGAGATCCCTGGAATGTTGCAACTGAACTTTTCCCAGAAGACATGCCTGTTAAGAGAACATGTCAAAAACTAAAGACTGAATCTGAATTTGCTAATTTTGATAACTCAAAGTTAAACTTAAACCCCAACCATGTTATAGTGCACAAGAGTAGGAAACAAATGTGATATGCATGATAAGAAAGAACTAGTTTGATTACAAGCATTAATTATTACCTTGGAGCAATATCACAATACAGAAGATAACAGTGAAAAGCATAGCAAAAATGCTGCTACTGGAAGATGATGAGGATGATGCCTTTGCAGCCTTCATCTTCTTCAAAGCTTTCATCCTCTCAATCCTCGCACGCTTTAACATGGCAAGTTCAGTGATTTCCCTGATCAGCTTATGGTCAGCTGCATCAAGTGATGGAGCTCGTGGAGGTCTTGGAGGTTTGGGAGCCTTCTTGTTACTGCACTTTTTTCGTTTCTCCTTTTCTGGTGTATCATTCTCCACACATTCTACCGAGTACAACTTCCCACTCACTTTCACCATGTCCATTGAAACTACTGTTAGCTTTGACTCATTGCAGCATCCACTATACCTATCATCACCTTTTATACAAGAAATCTCAGTAAACAAAATCTTCCCTTGTTTTGTGTTACCTGGAGAAGACACATTCTTTGAGTCATCTTCAACCACTACCAACCCACTTTCAAGATCAATTTCAGAGTCATCATCCTTGAGACTCATATGATCCATCACAAAACTAATCCAACTTTTCTCCCTGCTTGTTACCCTACCCTACAGAATTAGGACACCCCCAAAGGGATAAAAAAGAAAAAGAAAGTAAACCCAGGAATGGACCAGCCCTGCATCATAACAAGAAACATAATTCAATCAGTTACAGACATGAAAAAAAAGGTTCAAACCAGTAAGCCAAAGAGAAATGAAGAAAAGTAGATAACTGGGGACTCGAACGAAGGAAAACCGGAGAGAAAAACACAAAGTTAAGGTTTTGAAAGTAGATTACGCGAAGCTTTGTGGAAAAGTGAATACCTTGCTTGAGGGAAAGAGAAAGAAGGCGAGATCCAATGAGGGACAAGAAGCATGAGAAATGGAGTTCACAACAACATCACAGGAAAACTAAAGATTTCAAATGAAATTTAAAATCTTTCTCTTTCTTTTCATTGACAGAGCCATTTCCATGTGATGTCTTCGAAACAAAAAAACTGGTGATTTATAGTACAGAGCGAAAATACTAGGAAGGAAGGAGCAAAGCAGAACCGCGCCGACAGTTGGCAACTCTGTGTTTCACCCTCTTTCTCACATTTTTTTCTTGTTTTCATTATTATCTAATCACTTTTCTAAACCTTTTTCAAACGGATTTCGTTTTCGCCAAACTTTGTCTCAAAAACATGCTTTTAAAATAAATGTCTGCTGTGTTACTGTTCACAGAACAGAACACGGTTTTAGTTGGTTCAAATTCTCTGTTTTATCTTGTTTTGGTGAATATTTTTTTTTATTATTTTAAGAATAAATGTGTACACTTTCTTTTCTTTTTTTTTTTAAATTTTCGTTTTTACTTATTCTAACTTCTGGAATACTAAGAATTTTCATTACTTCAATGGTTGAAGCGCGTTAATTTTAATGACATTTTAAAATTTAAATGGAATTTCCTTTATCTGTCAGTGTCACCACCACTCTTCTTAATCATAGGGTGTGAGATGATGACACGCGTGCAAAGAAGATAAAAAAGAAAGAAAAGTTATTAAAAATTATGAATCTGATGAGTGGATAATAAAAAACGAAGAAAAAAGAGTGACGTGTAAGTAAAATAAATTAGAATAATAAATATATGAATTAGTAATGTAATTTTTATTTTCTGTTCAAGCGTTGTTCACGGTTTTTTTTTTTTTTACCTAATGCTGATTTAGACACAGTTGTGTTCGTTTTATGAATACTTCTTCACCGACACTTCTTTTAGGGTATTTATTTATTTATTGAGATAAATTCTAAAAAAGACTAAATTCATGAATGACAGATAGATTTTGTGTAGAAAAAGCACTCGCAATAATAATAAGTCTTCTTTATTTGATCATGCGTTTAATTTTGAAATGGAAAAGTTTTTTTAAATTTATTATTTCTTAAAATACTTTGATTAAAATTTTGATGTGATAATTTAATATTTGATTGAACAATAAACTTTGAATTAAATCTAAAAGAAAAAATACTCGCAATAGTTGACTTTTATGTTTGGATAATAATATTTTAATTTACTTTTATTAAATTTTAACTTATTATTTTAATTATTATTAAATTATCTATTTTAATTTTTTTTAATATTATAATGTGATAATATAATAATAATTAAAATAATGAATTAAAAGTACATAAAAAAAAATTAAAATATCATTATTTTTTCCGTTTTATATATTCACTAAATTTTACAACGGAGATTTGTATTTTCCAAAATAGCATGTTTTCAAAAATACTTTTTTTAGATGATATACTGTTCATAATATTTATTTAAGTAGCAGTACAGTTTACTTTTTATAATTAAAATTTGATATTGTAAATTGAATTTTGAATTTCATTTTGATATATTATTAATTAAAGTTTAATTACCTGGAAAATAAATGATGATTTAAAAAAATTATAAATAATTTAAAAACTAAAATATAGTTATAAATTAATTAATAGTCTAAAACGTAGTAATATTTAAAAAATGTTTGTAATAATTAAAATAAATCATTAAACTTAGTTAATATTGAGATTTGGTTAAAAATTAAAAAATGTTCAAGAATGAGAAATAAACAACACATTAATTTTAATTATCAAAGTTCTACTGATGTATTAAATATTATAATATTTTCGTGTTAAAGATATACTATCATGGTGTATTTATTATTTCGTGATAAAAATCAAGCTATAACCATGATATATTACTTATAAAAGATTTAAGTTTTAATTATAAGTTATGTTTTGTAAGATAAATGTTCGATTCAATATTATGAATTTGATCTAGTGTGACTAAATACACCAGTTAGTTGAACATCAATCAATAAGAAATTTATTTTAAATATATTTGATTTAAATAATTATAAAAAAATATTTTGAATTACGTTTATAGTATTTTATTTAGCCTTTTCGATTTTATTTGAAACTTTTCGTTTTGAAATATTTAATTTGTAAAAAAATTAACTTATACAAATGCAATTAAAATTGTTGGATGTTACACTATTTACGAAGGAAAATAATTATTGATGCTAATATCCTGTAATTATATATAATATCCTGTAACATAGCTTATTCCATAATTAAAATATAATTATTAAAAATCAAATCAAATATATGTAACATTTATTTTTGGGTGAGAAATAAATTTTGGTAAGCTATTCAATATCTTCAAATTAACATAAACATGAAAATCGTCGTAATCCATAATTAAAACACTAAAATTTTAAGTATTTCAAAATATTAACCAGACACTTAATTATTTAAACAATGATGTGATAGTAACTTAATAAAGACCAGGATGGTTATTGGAACGAAAATGAAAGTAGGTAAAATGCGAATATATACATAATAATACCAATAAACACGAATTTATTTCTCATTCTTAATCATAAGTTCTAACATTATTACATCAAAAAGTATATATATTTGCGTAGAAAAATAATAAATTGAAATGAATTAAACTACAATATAAAAATATATACTACGTTATATTTACTTCTCCGTCGTTATTTGAACCAATAATGTAATGTCTAAATTTTGTTAAGGTATAATTTTGTATTAAATATATTATAATATTTTTGTTTCACTTTCATCTTGTTAGAATTTTATTTTCTAAATTCTCTAAAAAAAGGAATTTATAAGTTCAATTGTTGTATTAATAAAACGTATATTTATACTTCATTTTCTTCTTTCTTTTGGATTTAAATAAGGAGAAGTTTTATAAGCTTTGAGAGATCTAGTCGTATGATTTATAAGCACTGGAACAAATTCGTCACATGAGATTGATTAAGAGATGTATGTTGTTTATATATATATATATATATATATATATATATATATATATATATATATATATATATATATATATTGGAGTGTAATTATATACATGTGTGAATAATACTGTTGAAAATTGTATTGTTATAAAAGCTTAAAGTAGAAAATATAAATATTTTAAGTGTAATTGGTATTTATAATATACTTGATGTGTTGTAGTTAATATTTTTGACATAATTTATGTGAAATATATGTTTATGGACTAATATTACTAGAATGGTAGACTATTGTTTAAGCGATGTTCACAGAGTGAATTATCATTATCTATTGTTAAAGTGCATGCATGAAACAGTGTCTCTTTCACAGATACATTAAAAAAAAATGTGATTATGTTGTATAAATCTCATGAAAAGAAAGTCAACATCCATTTTTTAAAAGGATTTATCTCAGAGAGAAACTAACGAGAGATTAGTTTAAGTCGTGTATACTTAATTCTCTTTAAACAATGTTTCAATTATTATCATAATAAAAGTGAACAAAATTCGTATAAATACTTGATAAATAATATTTAGTTTTAAGATAGAACAAAATAAATTGAAATTATAAAGTTACTAGTGAGAAACTGTAAACAGACAAAGTAAAAGTAGCGATACATTTATGGATTAAAAAAATGAACTAAAGATATTTAATTTTATAATTTACTGGCTTATTTTGAGTCTTTTACTGAGGCACCGTGGTCATGAAATTCGAAAATTCTTTAATCAACATGTTTTCATGAACAATAATTGATGGATTTGTAGCAGTAAATTATTATTATTTTTTTCAAAATGGAGTCTTAAAGAATGAATAATAGTGAGATTTAGAATCTCTTTCATAAGTGAGTGGACCTTTGAACATTGATTATTACAAGCCCCATGAATAAATAAAAAATATATACATAACTAAGATCTTAGATTAAATTACATCACAGGGATAAAAATAAGAATTGAAGAATGGAATGACATAGAAACATAAAGAAAAGATTTGGTTGGATATTATTATAGTGAGAGAGTGAAAACATAAGGAAGGATTGAATAAGTTGTGATAAGGAGTTTTGCAGAAGCACGTGGGGTTTGAACCCACGTCCAATAAGTAAGGTACAAAAGCACGTGGCTTCTGATATTTCAAGATTTGTCAGGCTTATCTGTTACTCATGCTACCATCAATAATAATAATATCTAAAATTATTATTATTATTATTTAGCATTTGAAATCTGAAATTGTTGTTAAGCATTTGAGAATAAATATTATTTTAGAAAGTATTGAATTGAAAAAAATAAGAAGGAATGAGAAGAGGTGTGAGTCGTTTCAATATTGATTCAACGCGTTTTCTGCTGCCAAGATTGTGATTCTCGGAAGGAATCACGTTCGCATGTGGATTTCGCGGTGCTCTGAAGCTGCTAAAAGCAGAGAGAAGAAATAGAATAATACATTCTCATATTCTCATAAATCTCCTCATATTTCATCGATATACAAAATTATTATTGTGGTCTGTATCAACCTGTAGGACCTCAAATCCTTTATATAGAAAAAAAGTTGAGTTTTTCTTTTTTTTAAAAGGTTGACAATATCCAACTTAATCTGGAAAATTATAAGATTAAAGGAAAGAAATGGAGTTTTCCTAAAATTTATTGATGATGGGACACATAAAAAAGAAATATCTCTCACAATGTAAAATTGTTTTCCTAACATTTATTGGTACAGTGACCTAATTAGGATGTTAAATTAATTATTTAAATTACTATATTCAATAATAAATTGATAAATGCTTTTACATAAATATATAACAAGAAATCATGTCAGTAAAAATGAAGGTAAACAGTGATCAACATTATTTTACATAATAATTAATCTTAAAAATTCATGAAGTATGAAAATTTACTCAAAGCCTACCCTATCATGTCTACAAATGTGACTATGGACAAGATATACAAATTTTAAAAATAAAAACTAGTATTGTAAAAAAGTGTAAAATAATATATTTCAAAAAAATATTAAAATATTACTGTTTTAGTTAAATATGTTTTTTGTCTTTTAATAAATTTTAAAATTAATCTATTTTGAAATTTTAAATTGATCTAATCTTTTATCTTTCAAAATATATGGACTTAATCTTTTTAATCAAATTTTATTAAATTTATTTAACATTTCAAATACGTTTCATAATAATATTTGATTTAATATTAAAATAAAAATATGTCAAATAATATAAATAACTCAAATACAATCCAATATTTGATTTAATATTAAAATAAAAATATGTCAAATAATATAAATAACTCAAATACAATCCAAAATTTACTGACCAACAACATATTTAATCCATCTTTTTTATTACTAAGACTCCGATCTTAACCACATTTCAGTATGTTATAAAATTAACATCCTAATGTCTATATTTATTAGATTCAAAACCAAAATTCGCTTCAACGACAGTTAAAAAATTGTGAGAGGTGGCCTTGGTAAAACGCAAACACATTCCCTCCATAAATCTTACCACAAATTGAAAACAATCAACAAAAGTAGAAGAGTTTAATCGTAGCTGTGAGTGAGTTTAGAAATCAAACAAATTGGATGGGTGGTTGTGAGTGAGTTTCCTACGCTTCAAGCTAAGGCGAGTTTTGGTGAAAACTTGGTTAGGCTTTTGCTTTCTCCATCCCAAACGTACTACTTGCACTCCCATCGTTTTAGGTTTTTATTTCAATGGTGTCTTTTTTTCTTAGTCCACTGTAAGTTTATACTTTATTTCTACAAGATTAAAGATTCCAACAACTTTTGATGTGGTTTGAAGGTGTACAAGGTATGTATGAATGGATAACGTCAATTTATCTGAAGAGCACTAAGGAATTTAAACGATCACATATTTATTTATCAATTGCAGAAGATAACTGCAAAGCCATTCGGCAATATCATTATTGTTTTATCTGTCAATTAAAATAAATTAAAGACGAAAATAAGGTACCATTTTATCTTACTCTATCCATTTGAAATTGCTTCTAGTCCGTGTTTATATCTTCGGCTCAGCCATTATAAGGGAAGTGGGTAAAAAATATACTAAAACTTGAATATAGCAGCACCACTTGATGGCTTGGAAGCAAATACATAAAGGCCAAGGTCGTTCTTCTTAATAACGCCCTTGTCTATCCTAGACTGGTAGAAGCATTCCTGCAATGGATATAAAATTCACCATTCACTACCTGTTAATCCATGGTCTTCAATGATTAATTACGGTTATTAAATATATATAATTATAAACAAACCTTTAAATTAAGGATAAATTGTGGAACTATGTTCTCCTTCACCAAAGCAACTGCACAACCACCCCATCCAGCTCCAGTAAGCCTAGCCCCGAGAGCACCATTCTTACGACAAACATTTACAAGTTCTTCCAACTCTGGACAGCTGATTCCATGGATAAAAGAAAATATCAATTTTAAGGTTGGAAAATCTCGCATGAAATATTCATGCCTTGTGAAATAATCCTTCTGAGAAACCAAACAATTGACAATGCATACATTATTCTACTAAGACACAATACTCTATTTCAGTACCTGCACTCATATAAAACGCTGCAGCTATGATGACTGTCGTTCATAAGGTCACCAAGCTTCTTTAGCTTCTCCTCGTCGCTGAAAAAATTGGGTAGTTACATAAAAATAATCCATATCTCACTTACAAAAGAATAACAATATATGCAAAGTTGCAAACTGATGGGATTAGTTCTCAAGGCATTTTTGTATCAAAATAAATAGAAACCCGTTAAAAGAAATTAAGAGTGGTCCTCATCCAACTCACATTCAAGACCGACTGAATGTAGAGTCCAAAATACTCACCTTAGATTTGAGGATACGACATCCTTGAAAGCATGTACCCTCTTGGCTTCTGAATACACGTGAGCAGCTCTCTAGAAACAAAATGTGTCAAATAAACAACGGCGTATAAAAGGGATAAATGCATTGGCTGTTAATAATTTCTATTCGATGGAAAATCTCATTGGCTGGTGAAATACGAAAGAAAGCACGAGAAATTATTTGAAATTTTTTATTTGGAATATGTTATACATAAAAGCTTCTAAACAATTGCACGTAAAATACATAATGAAGCTTAAAAAAACCTGATGCAACTTGTAATGCTTTGCAACTTTTAAGACTTCTAAATAAGCTGCATTGTTGCCCAAAAAGGAGGTCAGCTTTTCCCCAGTAACTTCTTCAATTTCTTTGGCGGTATATGGTTCTTCTTTCAAATATTCCTGTACCGAATGAAAAGTTTTTATAACAATTAACAGGCTTGAGATTTTTATGAATGCAGAAAAAATATTAAAATTCAAAGAAATCCATTAAGTGATATAAATTGTGTCTCAGATAAAATATAGTGTCACCCAAGGCAAATTCCAAGGATGACATCCTAACAGGTTCAATTACCTTTACAGCAAGTACAGGATCAGATGAGTTACGAGTACCAGCAAATTTGACACATAAACCTTCAACATCAGACAGTGTGCTCACTTTTGATATTGCCTCTTTTGGATCCATTCCTAGCTTTATAGCTAGAACAATCTGAAATTTTTTATAACAGCAATATTTAGTGAATAAATTATAAGCAACATGGTTTTTAGTGCACATGCACCTGCAATGAATAAGTGATATGAAGCAACTAGGCTTTGATGGATGCACATACACATTAATGAATTAATGATTAAGTCCAGCATGAAATTGCCACAAACATCTGAAATGAACAGGTCGTTCCTTGTTCGATTCAATAATAAAAGTAGGTAAAATAATGTTCAGACTTCAGTATATGAAAGAAACTAAACAAGTGAAATCTAATTGACCAATCAAAAAGACTATTAATGTACCGGTGACAAACAAGACGTTTTGGTAGTTTACAAGAAGTCATAAAGGACTACCAAATTAGTTATGCATTTGCATCCAGTAAATGTACCCTGACAGGTTATATAAAATAGTGCGGTAAAGATATTTTTCTCCAGAAGTAGTAATTAGGGAGAGGGTACAAAATTGGATTATACTCACAGAAGCCAAACGACATTCAACAACCCTATTGTTATAATTTGTCGCAGCAGTAACAGCCTTCTCAGACTCTGCCAGAGAATGAGCTATCACAAAAGTCCCACCAGCAGGAAGTTGCACATCTGTTGCACGAATTGGGTTGAAATCAATGAGCTCTGCAAACCCAGTCTTGGCCATGACAGAGATTGCCTGTCAAGTAAAACCAAATAAAAAAAAATAGCCAAGGTAAAACGTCAGAATGTTGGAAGAGAAACACAAATTGGATAATAATAACCCATATGCAGTTGGAAGCAGATTAATGCATCTTCGGTCAATTATGCAACATACTTCTACAGTGAAATGACTATGGTTTTCAAATTGTGGCCACAAGCATGGTGCCGGATCATCCCTAAATGTGGAATTTAATTAAATATCTGCATTACTTCCCACCCTAAAGCAAGCTATTTTAAAAATCCAGTATTTTATACACTTGAGTTTCAAAATTCATGCAGCAACACCATATGCTCATGTTCAATTATTCACTTGAGACAATATATTTTAGGTGTTAATTACAAACATTGGTCAATGAGTGTGTCAATCAGCAAGAAGCTGTAACATAGAACGAGTGTCGCCACATAGGAGATATGGAGGAAAAGAAGATACACAGATAGTTAATTGGGACATGTTCACATAAAATTACAACAGAAAACATCTGTAATGACAAAAGTGAAGAACCTGGTCCATTCCACCAGATTGTGTCCCAATATGTCGTTCACAAGCACATGTAACTTGTGCAATTTCTTTCTGTCAACAATATATGATTACATATGTCAGAAACAGAATATAAAAACATCAAATAAACAACAGAACAACAGAATAAAATGTTTTTAAAATAAAGGTAGGCATTCAACAAAAAGCAGTTGTAAATCATCCATCTAAAAAGGTATAATGTAGAATTATCTTAGATGTCTACAAATAATATATAAATCTAAACACGATTGGGTAAAAATAACAAAATTCACGAAAAACAACTAAATCATGGAAGCGTAGAGATTTACAAAACGTCAATTTCAATGGCAGCAAATAATTTGAAATAGGAATTAGATCTGATCATCCAAGGGTGAATATGTGAAATTCCAGTAATACTATAATGTCAGTGGTACTGAACTGATACCCGATTTTGATATACAGCAAAATTATCAGTTCCAAAAATTCAACTATTTTTTTCCTTTGGTACTTAAATGACACAAAATTCCAGAAATACCTTGTCATAATTCTGAATAACTAATAATTAATACAACAATTTTAAAATCTTGCAAGCTATTATATATGGAAACAATTTATCCATTCAATGTTCATTAAGAGAAGAACAGAATTTTCTCCTTAAAGCACAAACTATTCCACATACACATGAGCATTCCAACCCAAAAGTGATACCTTTGGGAAGTTCACATCAAAAGCAGCCATAATAGCAATTGTGGATGAGCAGACAAACGCTGCAGAGCTTGATAGCCCAGAACCTGTGAATATAAATAAATAAGTGTCGCCCTTTATCCTTTTAATTTAACACTGTCAACAGAAAACAATTTCATCTCCAATAGAGAACCAGAGATGCCAAGCAACATTCACTTTGAGGTAAATTTGAATGTCTATAGCAGTAGCACCATTCTAATTCAAAATTAATGAACACACCTGTTGGCACTATTCCATCAACAAGAACGTCAAGTCCAACAGGTTCACCAATATCCACTCCTTTCTGTTTTGCATAATCATAGAAACCTTTGTACCTACAGACATTGCATTACCAATTAATACTGAATTAAACAACAGTGCAGCACTCTTTCTTGTACACCCAAAAAATGAAAACCAACCACTAGTTTCAAATTGCACAGTACCAAAGGTAAAATATATCATTGAAACAAACTTGCAACCACTAGTTTTCATAATTTAAATAGATTTGAATAGTAACCAGTATGCACATTAGTGCAAGACTAATTACTTGAATGACGAATAAACTGCATCATCTTGGTAGTGTTAACTGTTAAGCAGGGTTCACGAAAGAGAACATACACAAAGCACATACATCCAACAAAGCTTGCAACTATAATTCCTTCAAAAACCTAAAGAATGGCGAGAGAAAAAAAAAAAAAATATATATATATATATATATTTATATGGAATAAACTTACCCACAAAAAAAATAATGGCCCCATTTGTGTTTTTTTAAATCGATTTTTTTAATTAAAATAAAAAAAAAAAAAAAACAAAAC
>Ga0099822_1000107_pt1 | contig 51019 bp, 29 predicted proteins | sample CowpeawhiteBW_FD_76839 | JGI IMG/M metagenome (GOLD analysis project Ga0099822, IMG submission 76839) | Root nodule microbial communities of legume samples collected from California USA - Cow pea white BW | ecosystem: Host-associated > Plants > Roots > Nodule | place: USA: California | collected... | reverse complement strand
TTTATGATTTATAAAAAATATAAAATAAATTATACAAAAAAATAAATAGATTTTATTTTTATAAAATAATATATATATATATATATATATATATATATATATATATATATTATCTTGTCTACCTTGGTTATTTCTACATGTTATTTTGTAAATATGGTAATTTTTTTGATTAACATAACTTAGTGACTTTTTTATTGGATGATGGTAAACGAAATTAAAGACAATAGAAAAATAAAAACTAAAATATGGAAGAAGGGGTGGTGAAACAGTAAAAGAAGCATGTGAATGTGATAAGGTCGAAAAGAAAGTTAAAATAGGTGGTCAAACAGTAAAACAAGCACGTGATAAGGTTGAAAAGAAAGTAAAAACAAAAACGTTTTATTTATTTTTCAATGTTATCTCACAATTGTTGTACGGATGAACCTCACATGTTTTCACAGTTTGTTAAGACTGTATTTACTTTCTTTTTAAATTTTGGTTTTCGTTTATCCTCCTCCAACAATAAAAGTGACATTTTATATTAATTACAAAAAATTATCTCATACAATATAAAAAAAAATAACACGTAAATACATAAATACAACTAAACAAGATGATAAAATCACATTCACGTCACCCAATTAACAGAAAAAATTAATAATAAAAATTTAATTGAAAAATATATAATTTTTAATTACTCAGTAAATAAAAAAATAATTATTTAAAGTCAACTAAAAATATCTAAATTTATCATGAATTTGAAACTTAATTAAACTTATGTATAAATGATAAATATCTACGGAAACAAAAAATCAGTTTCTATTTATTTTAATGAATAAACTAAAGTAATTATATTAATGTACTTATTTAATATATCAAAAAAATATAGTATTAATGTACTCAACCCGATTAGATTAAGTTGAATTTTATATTAATTATTGATTCCAATCCAATGTAACCTAAATTAATCAACAGTGATAAGTTTAGTATAAATAATCTCGAATTTAATCTTATACTTAAATTGAGTATAAACAAAAACTAATATTATTAAAGAAAAAAATTGAAATAAATGTTTTTCTATAATTAAAGGTTACATTCTTTCCAAATAAATGTTTTCTCGTACAAAATTTAGAAATAATTTTTTTCCTGTGATATAGCATTTCTATAAATGCTATCTTCTTTTTGAAGATCTCTTCCTTTATTATTCATCTTTTAATTAGTTGGATCAATTACAAATGATGGATTTTAATTAATTAACACAAAAATTAAAAAGAATAATAAAATAATTAATAGTAATAAAAATACTATATTAATTTAAAATATATTTTCCTATAATTAAAATTATGTTTAACAATAAAATTTAAATTAATCAATTAATTAATTAACAAAAAATTTTAAAAATAATAAAATTTCAATAATCAATGATCAGAAAAATGTTAAAAGAAAATTTGGAATAAATTTTTTTATATTTAAAATTATTTTTAACAATAAAATTTACATGAATGAATGAATTAATTAACATAAACATTTAAAAAATAATAATATTCTATAATAGTGATAAAAATCTTATATTATAAAGGAAACAAAATTTGAAATAAATATTTTTCTAGAGAACTATGGAAAAAAAGACCATTTTTTTCTGCCAATCTTTTTTTTCACATTATGATTTAATTACTCATTGGCACTAAGAAAAGGGAATTCTGAAAAATTGATGAAAAGACCTGTATATTACTTTGTCATATCAGAGAAATACAAACTAAGAAAAAATATATAATATTTAACAAATTTCACCAGGATTCTTTATTACGTAAGTTGTAGCTTGAAATTTTTACTTATTACTCAATACCCAGGCATAAATACACACACACACACACACAATTTCTCCAAACGTTAAAAGTCCAAGTTTGCAAGTACAACAAGATGTTTTATCTGTCTTGTAACACTCTCACAGCACAACTATTAATTATGTTTATGCTATTTAAGCTGTTTGTGTCTAAAGTCCAAGAGATTGAGCTGAATTGAGCCTTCTTTTACGCAACCTTTCTGCAATATTGAATGCAAGCTCGAGAGACTGAGAAGCATTAAGCCTTGGATCACAGTGAGTGTGGTAGCGAGAGCTCAAATCATCATAAGTAATAGTCCTTGAGCCTCCAACGCATTCTGTCACGTTCTGTCCTGTCATCTCTAAATGAACTCCTCCTGGGTAGCTTCCTTCTTGGTCATGCACATCAAAGAATGCCCTCAACTCAGCCTATCATCAAGTACCATTACACTTTCAATTATACACCAAAAATAGAAAACTGAAACTCAAATATTGAAGGACAATCAGAAAGCACAATTGTCATAAAAACAGATAAACCACATCCAAAGTTATATACCTTCTACTAAAAAGCTGCTGTAAATTTGGATATAGCACTATTTTCTTACATTAAGTAAATTACTTGCCAAACTATTTATCTGAGTATTATCTGCCAGATCCATATGTTCCAGGGCAAAACTACTTTAGAAGAATAGGTAGAGGTGATGAACAATTTTATCATTAATTTTATCCATCAACTTGATTGAATTTCAGGGTTGGAAAATACAAACATCAGAGAATTACCTATCCACAGAAAACATTTATGAGTTAAATTGCATGCATGGTCTAGGATTAAAAAACAATGACCTAGTAAAGACCATACTTTTTGCCACTTCTGTATTGACCGAAAATTGGGTATAAAACAGAAATATATATCTTGGAAAAAGGAATAAAGTATGAGTGAAATTACTCTTATTGCATCAAAAGAGCGGGTTTTTAAACCAGATGGAGCTTTAATGGTGTTCCCATGCATGGGGTCGCTAACCCAAGTGACAATTTGTCCTGCTCTGCGAACTGCCCTGATAAGATGAGGAAGCTTCACTCGCATATTCTCAGCTCCCATTCTAACAATTACTGTAACTCTGCCAGGCTTGTTTTTAGGGTTGAGAATGTCTATCAGCTTCACAAGTTCGTCTGGCACCATCTTATCACTCACCTGAAAACCATGTAGCAGCCCTTTTCAGCAACTGCAATTTTTTGTCATAAGCAAGCACACAAACTACTAATTATTTCCAACAGGACCTAGGCCATTCAGACATGATTGTAGTTCAAGTGTTGACGGGGCATATCAAAATATGATTATAACAAGTTAATTGAGACAAGCTTATGCAGGGCATCATTTTGACTATCAGATGCAAACAGAATAACAAATAAGATAAACCAAATTAAAGACCACAGACAAATAGCTTTATGTAAGCATCACCTTTATGCCAAGTGGATTAGCAACTCCTCTCAAGAACTCAACATGAGCACCATCAAGTTGGCGGGTACGCTCCCCAACCCACAGCATGTGAGCTGAACAATCATAATGAAGCCCCGTAGTGGAGTCTTCCCTAGTAAGTGATTGTTCATAAGGGAGAAGCAAACACTCATGTGAGGTCCAAAAGTCTGTTGTACTTATGATTGGGTGCTCGGATGTGAGCCCAGCAACATTCATGAACCCAAGGGCCTCATCTACCCTACGAGCCAATTCACGGTACCTGTTTGCCCACACAAAAAAATGAAACATCATAAAAGTTGAGAGAGTCCTTAGCCTTGTACTATCTTTTGAGTAATATGGAAAGGGTCCGTTTTCAAACCAAACCATTTTGGATAAAGAAGAATAAGAACTAATAAACACCAACGATTCAAAATCCATAAATAAATTTAGAGAAAGTTAGAGATGATACCTGTCTCCCTGTTCACTGTGCTCCATGAAATCAAGATTCCATTGGTTAACCCTTTGCATGGCAGCATAACCTCCTGTGGCAAACGCCCTCAAGAGGTTCAGAGTAGCCACAGATTGGGTGTAAGCTCTAACCATCCTCTGGGGATCAGGGATTCTGGATGCCACATCGAATGCATCGCCATTCACATTGTCACCTCTGTAACTAGGAAGCTTCACTCCATTCTTCTCCTCAAATGGATCTGATCTTGGCTTTGCAAATTGACCGGCCATTCTCCCCACCTGAAGCACCACATCCAATAACTGAAGCTTGTCATCCTCATTCATCATAAAATTTTGAACCAACACGATGTAAGACTATCTAATCATTGCTCATTGGAAGAATTTGATCATGAGGTAAGTTTGGAGACAAGACAGAACATCTATTAGAAATAGAGTTTTTCTTTTCCAGCGGAGAACCTTTTCTAGCTTTGTATCTAAAAAGGTTCCAACCACAATAAATAAAAGACACAATCCTCTTCCTCCAAGTTGGTTCCTCAAAAAGCAAAAGCTAAAGCTTTAAATTAATATTTTTCTTAACCCCAGCATAACACATCATTCTCTTTTAGAATTTGGGTTTGAACCTAACTCAGTCTCAGTTTGAACCTAAGTGAGGGTTACTTGTTACCCCCAACATTATACACTATCTATTGTGAACATATCGTGATTTCTAACTCATTTCTTGGACCAATGACTAAAACTCTTGAATTTCAAATTTACAAGACAAGACTAGACAGGTAATCTGAGGACTCTATCAACCATTTTACAATTCAAGTTTTTATCTTTCTCAATCCAAAAGGTATATGCTCGTGTAACCAATATCGCTCCCACTTACACTACTTTTTTTTTTTTTCTAAACCAGGGCTCATTCCTTCACTAACTCAAACACCAAAATCTATCCCAGAGAGAAATTAACAATTCACAATAAAAGAAAAAGGAATCCTTCCCCAATTAAAAAGAATCAAATCAGAAGATGAAATGAAAGAACGGTGAAAAAGATTGACCTTGATAACAGGCATTTGGCCACCGAACATGAGGACGACACCCATTTGAAGGAGGACACGGAAGGTGTCACGGATGTTGTTGGCATTGAATTCCTTGAAGCTCTCAGCGCAATCCCCGCCCTGAAGGAGAAAAGCGTTTCCCATCGCAGCCTGACCCAGTTTCTCCTCCAGATTCCTGGCCTCGCCGGCGAACACAATAGGGGGAAAAGAAGAAAGGGTTTGGAGAACTTGATCCAATTCATTGGCATCAGGGTACTCCGGAAGCTGAAGCGCCTTCTTCGTCCTCCAACTATCGATTTTCCAGCTCGTCGCTATCGGCGACGCCGTTGGCTTGGCACAATTCCGAACAACGACGGATCTCCTCGGAGGCCCGAAAATGCAAGGTTTGACCTTGACCTTGATTGTGATAAGGGATGCTGAAGATGAGGCCAGAGCCATTCTCTGTTTTCTTCTGTTCAGCAAAAGGTGACACTTTGATTGGTATCAGATGATTCTACTCAAACCATGTAGCATGCATATATATAATTGTCCGTTTTAATCTTAAAAAGGAAAAACAATTCATCATCGATGTTTTAAAAACAAATTATCACTATCATAGAAAGAGTCTGTCATGAAATAACAGAAAAGAGGTTTGACCCACTAAATGAAGAATATTACTTCAGATTAAAAAACTATTAGAACAATAACCTCACACTATCATACTGTTATTAATTTTTTAATGACCATTTCATTTTCATAATTTTATCTAAGATATAATTGATGCACATCGTACTAAAATTAAATTCGTATATTTATTTACTCGTTATAAACATAGAATAATTGCATTTGTTTTTTTTTTTCTTTTAAGATTGTAACCAGTGTCGTTATACAAATTAAATAAATTAGTCTTTCATAATAAATATCGTTTTATGGATGAGTTAATTGTGTTTTGTGATATTCAAATATTTTCTACTTTGTTAGTACTATTTTTCTTTTATTTTTTTCGCATGAATTTTATACTCTCGTTTGTGGTGGAATAAAAATTTTAAAAAATTATCTGTGAATATTTTTGCAGGAAACATAGAAAACGATTTAGAAAGAACAAAATTCGTACAAGAGTGTGAAAAAAAACAAAACTATGAATTTTCTTTAAATGTAAGGAAGTAATCGATTTTGAAAATTATAGAAAAAAAATTCACAAATTTGATAGAAAATATTCTCCAAAAATATGCAAGAAAACTTTACAAGTTTAAGTCAGTATATGAGTTTTTCTATGCCGCAATGAAAGCATAGTATACATTAAAAACAGAGAAAAAATAGGTTTGAAAAATACAAAAGGAGGTTTTATGTTTTGAAACAACAATCAATTAACGTATGCAAAATTTCATGGAAATAATTATGAGGACGGATTAAAAAAAAAGGCATTTTTTTATAGTGTAATGTTAACATTTTTTTAATTAGCAATAGTGTAATGTTAACATGTAGTTGTCTATAAAAATAATAACAATAAAGAAAATGATCAAAAGTAATTTTTTTCAGTTTAATAACAAAATTTAAAAATTCTATATTCCTTTAATGATTTAAATTAAGAATTAAAATAAATAAATTTAAATGGTAAATATAATAAAATCTTACTAAAAGCCTACTAAAAGTATAAATACTTTTTAGCCCCTTTTAATTAATTTAACTATACTATTGTTGCTTTTTTAACTCATTTTCTCTGTATTTAAAACTTTTTCACTAAGAAAAGAATTAATACTAATTCTACTAATAATATTTATAAATAAAAATTTCCTTTATATATATATTAATTAAGAATAAAAGAGTTATTTTCTCTACTCCATTTTAACGGTCATATTTTTTGTTGTTGTTCATCGTTTGACTTGAAGTCATCGTGCATAATCTGGGTGGTTCAGTATAGTGATTTAAAATCAAACCAAGTCATTCTTCTGATCATGCTTTAATTTTGATGAAACATTCAAACTGTAAGATCATTGATAATTTACGTTGATGATATGATAATTACATGAATGACGAAAAAGGTTCCAGACTTCAAAAGCATTTGCAGATGAATTTGAGAAATAAAGTTTGAAAGGGATAAAGTATGTACACTGAGGTGGTTACATCAAAGAAAGGCATGTTTCTATCATAGAGGAACACGTTCTAGACTTATTTTTAGAAATTAGCAATGCTTGATAGTAAGCCAACTAACACTTCTGTTGTTGAAACCATCATTTGGGTGAATACCCAGATCAAAACCCACTGATGAGAAGAGTAATCAAAGGTTAACAGGTAAATTGTTTTATTTATCACACACCATCAGATATCGCCTGGAGAGTAAGTGTGAGATGTCAAATTATGCAGTGCCAAAGTGAAGATCACATGGACGCAGCAATTTGATTCTAACAATAATCATTCGGATATTGAAGGTTATACTAAAGTAGATTGAACAGGAGATCTACATCTAATTATTTTATCTTTGTTACCTTAACAGGAATGGTACTAACAGTTAAGATGATCATGAAGAAGTGAGCAAGATATTACAAAGAGCACGAATGAGAAAATTGGATAAAACCCAAAACCCATGTATTAATCACACTTGCGAAGGGAACTTTTACACCAACGTAATCCAATATAATATAACAATACCAAAGCAAAGCAAGTGCAAACACCAGAATTTTACAAGGTTGGCTGATAAGTAAACGCTTAATCCTCACACAGAACTGGTTGGATTTTCCCTCCCCCATGTTCAATGGCAAAAACTCTGACCATGAAACTACAAAGGAGTAGAAGGGTGTCATTTAGTTTAGTTCATCCTACCCGAATTGGACAGTTAATAGTAGGGGCTGTAGCGCATTGCCATTCTGAACCTTGGGACCTTTCTGCAATTCACAGACAGGTGCTGTTAATTTTCCTGTTGCAAGATAAAAAGATTTGAAAGGGATGATAGATTGTAGTGTACCCATATCCATATGGAGAATAGATAAAGGGAGGTGCATATGGGGTTCTGCCTCGAAAGCCTCCCGCGTAAGGATTCGACTGGCGAGAACGATACTGTTTCATCCCTGGTATATTGGTCCTTTTAGCTGTCACCTGACAAATGCTCAAATGAGAAGAAATGATTAGAAAGGGGAAGCAGTCTTTTCAACAGCAATACCTTCTAGCTCTCTAACCTTTAATTGGCGTCCATGAAGTTCAGATTCATTCAAGGAAAGGGCCTCCTGAACAGCCTCCACCTCAAGGAACTCAACATAAGCATAACCCTTGGGTTGGCCAAACTTATCAGTTCGAATGGTGACTCTGTTTACTGTTCCACAAGACTGAAAATGCTGTTGCACTTCTTCAGGAGTGCATGAATAGTCCACCTGTGGAGAATATCAAACCCATGAGACATTATAAGAATAAACAAACAAGTAAAGCCAAAACATTCACCACATGTCATGTTTTCAAGTACTTGTTAACACCAAATAGAGGTTAAAAGATGATACTTACCAGTTTCTAGTCTACTAGTACAACCAGACATAATTAGCGTCACTAAATATCACTACAACATTTAATGAAAGAAACACATTTTTAAAAATTCAACCAGCCTCGTCAACAAAACCATCTGAAATAGATATAATAATATATACATTCAATATAGAACTGTTCTGTGACAGCTATCAAATCACTGGCTCAGGACCAAAAATGATGAAGATCAACCTTCTTTGGCAGAACAACTAAGCTCTGTTTATTTCCATATTTGGAATCTCCATAGGCTGAAAGCAAATTATTTTTGCTTTAACAAAACTGTTACAGACCTCAGATATTGTAATATAACCTCCAAAACTTGATCTCATGAAGTAAAAAAGGCACAACAAGTAGGCAAAATGCAAACAACTATACCAATATAAGTTTTGCCATCATTGTCATTACCAATGCTAATGGAATAAATTTTGGGCTTTGAGCAAGTCAGTTAATTTCAACCAGTAAAAGAATAAAAGGTTCACAACATACAGTAGATTTAAAGCCTTCCCCTAATAAATTTATTGTTTTACCTAGCCCATTTAAGATTGAGGAAGAAACAAAACCCAAATCATCTCTTAGCCGCCATGTGTTATATCTGAAACATGGCTGTTTTAGCAAGCTGGAAAGTTTCAGGGATGCAGAAATATTTTGCCTGGTCCATGTGGTAGCAAGATTTATCCTCTAAAATGCAAGGTAGGTCACAGAATAAAGTGCCAGCAGAGAAATGGGGAAAAAAACTAGGAAGTGGAATTTTGTAAATCCAGAAAATATTATTCAGTGGGTTCTTCAAACCATTGCTGCTGCTGCTGCAGTGTAAATTGAAGCTCTGCCTGCAATCTTGAGCAACTAGATGGCTGCTGGGGATGTGCTGCCTTGTGTGATTTGGAAGTCTCTGTTTCTGAGTGAATTATATCTGGGCTGGCTTCTGTACCTGCAACTATCCTTGGTTCCCATTATTAGCTGATTTGTGGGTAATTTGTTAGTCATATGCAAAGTTTCATGCTTTGCTGGTCTGCAGGTAATGCCTTTGCATTACCTGCTTCTTCCAGTTAATGTCAGATTTATCTCATTAAAATGTCATCAAGAAGTATCTGTTTTTTGAAAAATCTTGAAATAACTATAATCTTTTATGCATTTTGAATTACAAAATACTTATATGCTATTGTGACCGAAATTTTATTATTATTGCTATTATTCATTATTTGCTTACATATATTTTACATATATTAAAACAATATAATTGTGCATTTCTACCTTCCAATGAGAGGACCTAGGATTTTGAGAACCCCACTGACTGAAGTGCACCACCTTCCTTCTTGATCACTGTTTATTTATCCAATTTTCTTTCTTTAGTTTTTTTTTTCTGGTGTGAAGTATCAGATAACAAAAAAGCCAATAGTCTAATCCCAAAGTAGAAAAAGGGAATGACAACTGTCCCCTCACCATGAGAGAGAATAAGTATTACATGAACTAGCACCACAGAAAGTTTGACCAAGTGAAAGATTTGCATGCATAGCAAGCATTGTACCCATAAAATATGTCCTCTTCTCACCAATAGGAGTCCAGATTCTTTATCTCCAATCCACACTTAATTGGTTTCCTGTCAATATCCCATTGCAAACACTTGGAACGTATACTGATACAAAAAATCCTAGTTAGAGATTTTTCCTTTTCACCTTTGATGACTTCATATTCTATTCTTTTTATTCTTTTTTTCTTGCCTTTCTTCGTTCCAAAAGAAAAATATGGAAACTCACAAAACTACTTTCCTCAACAAATACTTCTTTAAAGCTCGTCATCTCCTTTATCACTCAATGTTTCTTTTGTGTTGTATATTTTGTTTTTTCAACTCCATTTTTTTTTTCAATAACATACATTGCTAACATTTTTACCCTCCAAATATATTATAACATATACTTTCAACTGCTGCAATACAAAACCAGAAAACTTGTAGTTGGAAGCGTGACCTGCGATTGTAGTCAAAACATTATGTCAAAGCAGGATGTCACTGCTTGGAAAAATACTAAAAGTTCAAAACAGCAGAAAGCACATTCATCATCAAAGAACTTTAGAGGCTAGAATATGATGAAGCCCGACATATTTATTGACCAAAACACTTTGGCTCATAAAAATGAACCAGACACTACATTCCCTTAACCCATATCATGAACGATGACAGATGGTGAAAGCAATCAAGCACAATAACATATACAGGGTAAGAGAGAGCTCACATTGCCTACAAAGACTGATCGAGCATCTATTTCCTCTCTGTTGGCCTGACTTGCGGAAGCAGTTGCAGGATCTAATTTGGCAGAAAATAATTAACAACGGAGATTGGAGTCCAACAAAATACATTGTAACAATATATGTTATGCATTAAAAAACAGTTGTATGCACAATATCAAAGAAAGAAAACAATTTCGAGAAAAAGGTGAGGGGGAAAAATAACATAACTGATATTTGTAATTCAAGAATCAAAGAAAGGTTCTTCCGAATTTTCAAATAGAAGTTAACAAAATTACTAGCGCGCTGGCACAGCATAGCCGCATTAACCTTTTATTTTTAATTAGGAACGGTCATTAACCTTTAGAAACTTTCATCGTTTTTTAGAATTTATATGTGTCCGTAATATATATTATATAGACTATAGACTTCACAAAAAAAAGATTCGAAATTGCGGTTATACCATATCTGCTATCCCACTGTAACGTTTCTGGGGCAGGCCACTACATACCACTATCCAAGATTTCAAATACTGATCTCGAATGGGTAGAAGGATATGTATGTATATCTTATGATTTATGACCAAACTAGTTAGATTGAATTTCCCATTACCACCAAGAACCTAAAACTAGTCTACTGATCAAAACATATATAACCAAAATATAAAGTCAAGACCCATTGTAGAATCCTACACAGACAAAAAAGAAAAATAAACTAATCTCAATTTTGAATATATCCAACTCACTGCACACTACAGCATTTTCTTCCCATAAGGTAATTTTCCAAATTAAAAAAAGAAGAAAAAAGTGGTTTCATATATACATTTTTTTGGAGAGAGAAAATAACAAAACAGAAAAAGGAGGCACCTTGAACAGATCCCATTTCCTTCTCGACCTTGGCCTGCATCTCTCGCAACGCAGCAGCTTCATCCTCCATCTCTTTCAAGCGCTTCTTCATGTCATCCAATTCCTAAACCGAAATGATTTGGCATCAAGGAACGAACAAATTAGGGTTCAAGATTGAACGGCGGCAGCACCAGACAGGTTTGATTCAACGAAATTAGGCGAATGCAGAAAAATTGAAATGGAAATTAAGAAAAAAGAGCAAGAAGGGAAAGCATGAGTACTTCGTTGGCGTCAGCTGCGTGCATGTCAACGTCGTCATCGTTTTCCATGGCTCCGCGAAAGAGGAAGACCTGCACCCCACCCTTTGCTTTGCTTCCCCCCTCTCCCTTCAACCTGTGAGAGTGTCAGTGTGAGAGAGTACTTGGGCCTAAGACAAGACAACATTTTTATTTTATAAGAATAAGAATAAACATAAACATATTTAAAAAAGATAAATATAAGACAGTTTACACAAAAAAAAAAATTATATATACTTGATATACAATAATTTTCTAAATTTACAATAATAAACAAATTTTTAAAATCGTAACATCATATTTCAATATTCATTAACCGTTATTAAATCTTTAATTATTACCGATTAATAAGATCAGTATTATATTTCTTTGTTCAGTGCATTTTCTTGACTGAAAAGTAATATATTATATACCGACAGAAAATGTTTTGCATTTTAAAATTCTTCTCTCAAACTTTGTTAGTATTGGTTAAAAGTTGAACTTACAACTTCTGGTACCTTCTTTTTCCTAATTTTATCATTAAACCACGTTATAATTCCTCTTTAATCAAATTATCTTTATCTTCATTCTAACTTTTTCACATACAATGAAAAGTGAAAGCTAATCTTGAATTAATTTGGCACACAAATGTTTCGAAAAAAAAACTTGAAAACTCAGTAAACTAGGAAATTAGAGAATTATTTATAAATTGTAAAAAATTACTTAATAATTAACTCATGCATGTATCTCTATATTTAAATTTTATTAAATAATTTATATTAGAAAGATTAAAATGGGTCCACAAGAGAGTGAGAAAACTGAAAAAAACTATTTTTTTTAATGGCTTAAATATATATATTTGATTCTTATTTTCATTGTTTTTATTCAATTTAGTCTTTATTTTTGTCAATTTGGTCATTTTTAGTAACAGTGTTTAAAGTGGGACACAAAGAAAAAAAAAATGGGAGTTGCTTATTAGTTCTCGTACAATTCTTTAAAATTTATTGATGAATTTTTTTTGTTATCGTCCAAATAGATGCGTACAACAAATTTGATTATATGTTACAAAAATCATCCCTGTTACTTCAACTAGGTGGCTGACTTGAAGAAAAAAAAAAATAAGTCAAACTAGATAGGAAAATAAGTGGGGCGTAATAAACAAATAAGTGAGAAACTGCATATTATTTTTCGTACAATGTTTTAAAATTTATTAATCATCCAATGGGATGTACCTCTTATGTACCCGAATTGGATTATAAGTTACAGAAATTAACTCTTATTCCTTGCACTAGATAGCCAACTTGAAGAAAAAGATAGGTCAAACCAAAGATACAGATAAGTGGGCTCAAAGAAAAAAAAATGGCATTGTTTATTACTTTTCGTACAATTTTAAAAAATTTATTGATCAATATATTTTTCTTATCATCCAAAGCGATGCACTTCTTATGTACCTCAAATTTGGTTGTAAGTTACAAAAATTATCCCTTATTACTTGAACAAGGTGGTTGGTTAGCTTGAAAAAAAAATAGGCCAAACTAGATAGGGAAATAAGTGGGGCTTAAGAAACAAATAAGTGAAAAACTCCATATTACTTTTCCTACCATGTTTTAAAATTTAGTAATCAATATTTTTTGTTATCATCCAATGGGATGTACCTCTTATATACCTCAAATTTGATCATATGTTACAAAAATCAACCCTTATTATTTGCACTAGGTAGATGACTTAAAAAGAAGGCAAAAACAGATAGGCAAATAAGGATTAATAAACAATTAAGTGGAGCGGTGCATATTACTTTTCGTATAATTTTTTAAAATGTATTAATCAGTCATTTTTTATCATCTCATGGAATGTACTTTTTATGTATCCCGAATTTGATTAAAAGTTACAAAAATCAATCCTTATTGCTTGTATTAGGTGACCGATTTGAAAAAAAGGCCAAAACAGATAAACAAATAAGTGAGGCAGAAAAAAAAAAGGAGAGCAGCTTATTACTTTTTCGTACAATTTTTTAAAATTTATTGATCAATTTTTTTTATAGTCCAAAACGATGCATTTCTTATGTACAACAAATTTGATTATAAGTTACAAAAATCATGTCTTATTACTTACATCAGGTAAAATAAGTGGGACATAATATACAAATAGGTGTGAAGCAGCGTGTCACGTACACTTTTTTGAAATTTACTAATTAATATTTTTTTATCATTCGATGGGATGTACCATCTTATGTACCCCAAATATTATTATAAGTTACAAAAATCAACCCTTATGGCTTGAACTAGGTGGCGGCTGACTTGAGAAAAAAGGAGTTGAAGTATATTTCTAGATAAGTGGGGCACAAAGAACAAATAAGTGAGAAACTATATATTACTTTAAGTACAATTTTTAAAATTTACTAATCAATCTTCTTCTTTATCATCCCATGAATGTATCTCTTATGTAGCCTAAATTTAATTTTAAGTTATAAGAGGCAGTGAGACATAATAAATAAATACGTAGAGATTGCATATTACTTTTCATATAATTTTTTAAAATTTATTAATCAATTTTTTTTATTAATATCTCTTATGTACCTGAATTTGATTATAAGTTATAAAATTCAAACGCTTGTACTAAGTGACATACATGTATTATTAAAAAACGTTTAATATTTAAATACGCTGAAAAAGAATTTGACAAAGATTTGATGAAAATGAGAATTTAATTAAAAACAAAACGAAAATGATATGAAATTAGGAAAAACGAGAGTAACAGAGAAGAAATGTATATTTAATTTTTTTTTAATTAACGGGTTATTGATTTCAAGAACTTGCAATAACCCTAGGTTATTGGTCATTTATTGGCAGGAGGCAAACAGGGATTTTTTGTTATATCATTCGTATCTTTGTTTGGTAAAAAGCAATTGATAGATTAGAGGCATTAATCGGAATGGCGAAGGCGTCGTCCGAGGCACACGGTTGCCGGAGAGTGTTGGAGTTTTACAGTGGAATCGGCGGCATGGTATTCACTTCATCTACGGAAGCAAGTCTTTTTGCTTAAATTTCATATGCTAATGTTCTCGGTGTTTGTTTAGAGGTACTCTCTGATGAAGGCCCAGGTGAATGCCGAAGTGGTGGAAGCATTTGAGATTAACGACACAGCAAATGACGTTTACCAACATAATTTTGGTCATCGTCCTTTTCAGGTTTCCTTTGTTGTTTTTTTGAATTTAAATTGTTGATTTGAAGTTCTGTTCACCTATTAGTTTCTTGCTTATTCCATTAGCTGTTCACCTATTAGTTTTTTGCTTATTTACTTATACTAGCTGTAGTTCCTCAATTTTTTATGCATTCTGTGAAAGTTTAAATTCGTCCAGAATAAATTGGCTTTACTCCAACTCTAAGTTGATAAGATAAGCTAAAACAAACCCTTGTTTTCATTTCATCTTGTCAGTCAGGGGTCCTTTTTAACCCTCTAGGGTCTGTATACTGGTGAAAAGTTTGAATAGTTTGTACGAGATCCTAGGTTGAAAACTTGTTGCCGCCAGTGTACGCCCAAAAAATCTAGGTTCTTTTTGGAGTTTGGCTTTGTCATAATCGTCAAACTAGATGAATTTGCACTTTACATGATGTCCCAGACAAAGATAAAACATGAAATGATCAGGCTTATCTGGATTAACTTGTGCTTGTTGATTTAGGGAAATATTCAATGCCTGACTGCTGCTGATCTGGACAAGTATGGTGCCGATGCATGGCTTCTTTCTCCTCCTTGCCAACCTTATACACGACAAGGTGAGTTTTTCTTCTTCCCATATTATGGGTTATCTTTTTCTTTCTTTGTTTGGAAAAAAGTTACTCAATAATCCTGTGCTAGGCCTTCAGAAGGACACTGGAGATGCCCGAGCATTTTCTTTTCTTCAGATTCTTGAGCTCTTGCCATTTCTATCGAAGCCTCCAAGTATGTTATTTGTTGAAAATGTTGTTGGATTTGAGGTTTGTCTTGTTTGAACTCAGTTATTAGCCAAGACTCCAAATTATTTTCATTTATTATTTCTTCTATTAATTTTTTTTCCTGTTTTCTTCCTTGGCTACAGACATCTGATACACATGCAAAACTGGTCGACATATTGGAAAAGACAGATTTTATCATACAGGAGTTCATTCTGACCCCTTTACAGTTTGGAATCCCATATTCCAGGCCTCGTTATTTTTGTCTGGTAGTGTTCTTGATCCTTGGCATAGTCTTTTCTGTTCGGATTTATTTTTTATTATCGAGGAATCGTCTGGAAATAGGCAATATATTTTGGAATATGATCATATAACTGTGATTTTATGCGAACGTGCTTACTTTTCTTAATTGTTTTAAAATTTATATTCTAGTGTTTATGTTCTCTGCTTTATCTGGAATGAAATGAAAATTTGTTGGGGCCTCTAACAGAGGTATTCAGAGCGTTTCTTATGGAAGCCTTCTTGTTGACTTAAGCTGTGTTCACCTTTTATATTTAAGTTTGTCATCCAAATATCTAATACAGTTGTTCGACTTACTTGGAGTATGGACCTCATGACCTAGTGGCGTATGTGTCATCAACATCAAATTACAATAACTTTTGTTTTTACAAATGAAATAACAAACAGTGGGTCCTCAGCTGGGATTAATTAATTCTAATACCGGATCTACTATTCTGGCATGTTTAAACAATACTATGCTTTCAAATTATTCCTTCTACCTCAGAGAAGATGCTTTCTGTTTTGGTATGTTGATTTAGAGCTACAATTTGGAAAACAGAGAAAAAGAAGATACTTAATTATAAAGTTGTCTGATAGGTTTTCCTGAATAGCCATATATATATTGGGTGTTTATTCAGATTATATTAATTTATAGCTGAGTGCAAATATAAAATAAAGATAAACATTGGTTAAAAAGCTTTTGCAAAGTCTTTCAATTGGATTGAATAACTTCAAGAGGTGGTTGGAGTAAGATTTCTGTAGAGGTAACTGTATTGAGTTATAGTGCTGGTCTGGTGATGTTGTTGGTGTTTCCATTGCACTTTAATCTCTACAATTCTTGTTAATCACTCGACTCGATTTGCAAATTACATACAGATGGTGGTACAAAAACAGATGTAGTCATACTAATATCATCAATTAGGATTATTGCTAGTTGATTTGTAAACCTGTAATGTAAATATGTTTGTAACTGTTGACTTTACGTGTATAATTTTTTCAGGCTAAGAGGAAAACTTCATCTTTTGTAAATGAATGTTTAAACCGCCAGCTGATTCAGTATCCGGGGCCATTATTTGAGTACTTTGATACAGTGATTGATGATGATGATTCGTCAAAAGAGGACAGACATAAGTTGTTGCAGTCGTGTCAACCTATTGAGAAATTTCTTGAATTGAAGAAACCTGAAAATGATATAGCTGTTGAAGCTGCTGCTTTAATGAATGGTTTGTCTAATGATGTTCCTAGGACTTCGGGAAAAACTAATGGTCATGAATATGGATCTTTGGATCAATATTATGTTCAGCCAAGCTTGATAGAACGGTGGGGAAGTGCTATGGGTATCCTTGCCTCAGTAATTTGGTTACATCATATTTGAACCATGTTATAATATGACCACTGTATTTCCCATCCCATTCCTTAAAAGAGCTTAGATGTTGTCTATCCTGATTCAAAGCGCTGCTGCTGTTTCACAAAAAGTTATTACAGATACGTGAAGGGAACTGGATCCCTTTTGGCAACTGTCCAGGTAGGGATTCTATTTTGTGCAAGTCTTTCTTCGTCATATTGCTTAATATATTTACGTAACACTACAATTTATTTGTTATTGAGTCACTGAGATGCTTTACTCTCTATGCTCTATAGTCATCGTTTCATCTTATTTTTGGTATCTGCTCTCTGTTGCTAAATTGATGACAAAACTTGGAATGACTACCTGTGGTTGATGAAAGTTTCTTGCTCATTAACATAAAATCCCGGTGGTTCTTTTTTATCATAATTGAGATATAATATATAATACAATATAACATTTCTATGATACTAAAGAATATGTTTCTTGACTTGACATTCACCTTTTCAAATCACCATTTAATTTCCATATTTTCTCTTTTCGAGAAAACTATCCTGATAAGGACTATAAAACTATTTTCTTATAATTGATCTTGGGACAATTGAGTAAATAAACTTAACAAACCCAACGTTTTATTTTTGTTTGGGGAGGGATCGTTGGGTAACTATTTGATAGCAATTCCATTGATCTTGAGACTGGTTTCACTCTTTGTTTTCCTCACCAAATCAGCATTTAAATGTGCAGCCGATGAAGAGGGACAAAAATTCACTGAAGGATCAATGTCTGAGATATTTTACCCCGAGAGAGGTTGGTGGATTTTCTTTATTTTCAAATATTTATATTATTTTGAGTCAATGTTTTATGCACTTGCAAGTTCTTGCAAGTGAATGTATGTGTTTCAGTGTCTGAAGTTTTCGTCTTGACTTCCGTGCATCTTACTAATCTATATTGTATTTGTCATCATATACCTAGGTTGCCAACCTACACTCTTTTCCTGAAGAATTTGAGTTTCCGGAGCACGTTAGTCTCAAGCAAAGGTATCACATTTATTGTATTGAATAATATTTTTGCATTCCTACGGAAGAATCCCTTATTTTAACTTTTAGTGGTGTTTAGTTTTTTGATTTATTAATTCCGAATACTCTGTTTTATACTATTAATTGGTCAGATTGCTGAGTTACATGCTTTCGTGTATTTATTGCTTGTGTTTTATTATACTACTGATATTTTTTCTTTTATAGGTATGCCTTGTTAGGGAACAGTTTAAGTATAGCAGTTGTTGCTCCCTTACTTAGGTATCTTTTCACCGAACCTTAATGATTTTCAATCGCGACATCCATTCAACAGAAGCATATAGATATTTCATAGGCCCTTCTCCTATAATTTTGCTATGATAATGAGATCATGTATCATAATGCTGTGAGTTCGTGTGTCGATCATAGCGATCCAACACTCACACGAGTTTGGCCACTTCAGAATTCAAATGTAGTTTACTAATGAGGGACACAAGATGTAAATGAAATTTGGGAGAGATTCAAAATGTACTTATCCGGCATCTTGTAGAAATGATAGCATCTTGTATCAAATTTGAGAAAGTATGCTGTTAAATTTAAGTGTTTTTTAAAGCTGATTTGCTGATGGTTTACAATGAATGGTTTCTTGCTGTACACTTGATTTTGCTACGTCGTTATACATAATGTTTCAGAATCGTATAACAAGTGATTCTGCGAAACACATATTGATATTGTTGCTGGTTCCGTATAAAAAAATTGCATACTGATAATGTCTCTTTAATATCATAAATGTGCGATGTTAAGTTGAAAGTTCCTTCGTAGGAATCGATAGTTAACAGCTTTTACTTCGCTAGCTAGGGTACAGAGTATTTTAAAATATATTTAAATATAATTTTAGTGTCTCTAAATATTATAATCTTTAATGGTTAAGGTTATAATTTAACAAAGGAAATGGTCTTTTGTAATTTTATCCCACATAATCTTCACTGTTAGTGAGCAAATGTCTCGAAAATATGAAAATATATATTTAGGTTGTTTAGTTTGAGGCAAATTATAATAACAAGACACGTCTTTACAAATTTTAATATTTATTAAATTTTGTTGGTGTACCGGAAATTTTCATATTTTTTTGTTGTCTCATATTTTACTTAGAAATGTGATCATTTTATTAATATAAATTGGTAATGTAAAAGATAAATACCTTTTATTGTTTTATTGAAAATGTATTGAATAATAAGGAGAGTCTCATGTGATGATGATAGATACAGTTATTTGGTCACTCTTCTTTTATATCAAAAAATGTTTAGTTTTGTTAACGTGATAGTTGAACTTATAACATTTCTGATCTTTTACTTCTCAATTGTTAGTGATGGAAGTTGAATTCACAACTTCTTCCACTTTCTTTTCCAACTTTAGGTCACCGTAAATGATGATTAAGGAACATTGTGCCCTTATCATTTACCACATTTTCAACAGAAATGATAAAATTTTACATTAATCTTTGTATCATCTTTATATTAATCACAAAAATTCACATCTCCTAACATATGGACAAGAAATAAACAATATAATAGTCATATCAAGTCAGTAAAGAAATCAATCTTTATATTTATAGTAAATAAACATATATATATATATATATATATATATATATATATATATATATATATACTCCCATTTTGTGTTATCATTATTATCTTTATATTATTAATTAATCTTATGCAATAAAATCTATTTTAAATAAGTTGGAGTTCTACCTATCACTACATGTTTTTCTAAGTCGAAAATTATGACTTATTTTAGGGTAGGTCAACATCTCCTCTATTAGTATACAACTCAAAATTTGATCCACAGTACTTATTTTAAGGTAGGTCAAAATCCATCACTACAACGGAAGTCTGAGGATTTATTTTAAAATAAATTAAAATCTGACCTCTTAGTACATAACTCTAAAGTCTTTAAGCAATAAAACTTATTTTAACTTAAAATCCTACTTATTGCCATACAATCCCAATGTTTATAATCAATAAAACTTTATTAAAGAAGATCAAATGATACTTATTACTAGACAGAACTTCAAGCCTTAAACAATAAGACTTTTCCTAAAATTAAGTCAATCACATCTATCATTATACACAAAATAAAAAATTACAAGTAAAATAAATAAATTATCACATAGAGAAAGTGAAAAAAAAAATACTAATGGACAATGAAAAGAAAACCATAAAGATGATTAGTGATGAATTGTGTGTGGAATATTTAATTAACCCTTAAAAATGTCACACTAAATATATTTTCTCTTTTCATATCTCTCAATTTCAGTTCTATTTTTTCCTTTCGAGTATTGAGTTTTTATATGGAACCATTAAAATGAAGGGTGTGTTTATTCAACGTTAAAGAATTAATTTCAGAAGAATCAACTTTTCAAAAGTAAAAATTAATCGTTTCTAAATCAACGTAAATCTTTTATTCTTTAATTGATTTTAAAAACAAAACACATACTAGTTTCACATTAAAAAATTAATTATAATTAATTTGACGTCAAGTTGATGCATAACCAATCGCCCACTAAATTGTTCTTATCATTTTCCTTTACCAATTAACGTTAGTTTCAGTGACTTCTTATTCACTAAATTGTTCTATCATTTTTACTTTATGAAGCGAAACGGCAATGGTTAGAGATTAAATTAAAAGCAAAAGATGTCTTTGATGAATAAAAATAATAGAACACTGAAGTGAAAAAAATAAAAATATAAGAATTAAAGTGTAATCGCTTTTTATTATTATTTTTTAAATATTTAAAGGGATTAATGATATATGGAAAATACTCGGATAAATTTTAGACATTGATAGTTTAAATAGCATGAAGAAAGAGTTTGACATGTCACAAAAGAAAAAATGTCAAACATTGAAATGTGGCGCGCCCGATGTTTTCCCTCCCAAAGGAGTGGGAGTGTGCAGAGCAGAGAAGCATGGTTCATGGAGAACAACATCGCTGATCCAGATTACTTCCGGAAGCCACTGGTCTCCTTTCTCGAACGCCACCATTCCGACCAGATCCACTCCATTGTTTCTTCTCCCGATTCCGACCTTCACTTCCCTCTTTTCGTCGAGTACTACTACGATATCGTTATGCAATTTATACCTTTTTCATTTGTTTTCTTACTGCAAGATTAACCAGCCTTCTTTTCCTTATTCAGTTTTGCAGAACTGTTTGATGAGGAAACTCACGTTGCTTGTCTCCTCTTTGTTCAACCCAATACCTATTTGCGAGTATTCGACGCGGCTGCCATTTCGGCCCAGGTCCGCACTTCTCTCTTTTGTTTGTTTATTTTGATTTGGAAGAGTAAAGGTGGAATCTTGACTTCTTTTTTGTGTTGTGGGTCGTGTTAGCAAGCCGTATTGGCGGATGGTAAGAAAGGGGTGGAGAAAAAGTCCATTCATGTTCGTATTAATACCTGTGGCTCATTCCTTGAATTCCCTGGTCTGCTTTTGCTCTCTAGTTGTTTGTCTCAATCCCCTTATGAATCCTGAGCTCAAATCTTGATTGATTCGTGTGAGTTTTATTTTGACGGAATCAGAAACTTTTCCAAGCATTGGACGTGTTCGCGTGGAGCACCATGGAATTCTTCTCACTCTCAAAGGGATAGTGATTAGGTCTGGAGCAATCAAGATGCATGAAGGGGAGAGGACGTACATGTGTCACAAATGCAAAAACAGGTGTCTCCTACTTCATAATTTGTCTGGCTAGGATATCATGGATAATTCCTCTTTGTCAGAATGTTTGAAATATCATCTGTACTAGTAATATTAACTATTGCGATGTTCTAATAAAGGCTTTACTGCACTATTTTTTCTTAACAATTTATGCTACATACTCAATTCCAATGCACTCACTCACCCTGTTTCACAACCTTAGCTCTCTGTATGTCATTGTACGTTATTAGTGTTTGGGTGGGAACCCTTTGGCTGTGCATCACTCCAGGCCTTTCTCTTGTTGATGGGGAGCTTTTCGAGTTTTCCAAGGGTATTATCAGTATGTATAGGAACAGGTGGTTTCCTGTTTTTCTTCTGTGTCACAAATTCCCATAAGTTTACTTTTTATTTTTCAAAACCCTTAATGAATGGATTGTTAAACTCCTACCAGGACAGGAGAAGCCTTTATTTTTTCCTAGGTAAGTGTTAAACTTGTCAAGAAGTCAAACGATCTCTTAAAAATCATTGAATCAGTCATTCAACTATGTCATATATAGCTAGCTTAATGAGTATATGGTGTTTACCCTAGAATGAGGAAAAAGCTGGATGTTATGAACAACTAAACATTAGCTCTAATACCAGTAACTGAATTAGCTGCACACTTTTAATTGTTGCACTACAGGCTGTAATTAATTTCTCATGCTATGTGTGTGCACATGTGCATGAATTCACCTGTGTACATTCACGAATTCAATAGGTTTGACCTAGTGGGGGAGGATTTGGTAAATATATATGTTTTATGCCCATGTACGTCTAAATTTCTTTCCCACATCAGTTAACTAAGTATGTGTGCAGCTTCCCAGTACATCCTTTGGTGGAAGCTCGAAACTCCATATCATTACCTTCAATTTGCCCAATTCGGGTATGTTTTGCATCTGAGTTCTACATTTTCCTTACAATACTTGGATATTTGTTCCCCTTTCATAACCCAAAAATTAATACATAACATGGTATGCAATCATATATTGAAATATAAGATAATCAAAGTGCAGATTACAATTTGCTTGTGTCATGTGAATTGTCTTGCAAAAAGTTGAGGAATCATATGTCAACTTTCTCAATTCACGAAGCTTCCTGAAAGCTTAAATTTGATTTTTGAACTTGTATCCTTTCAATTTATGTGTTTGTTTTTATGTAAATCTGGTATTAGTATACTTTTAAATTGGCAGACTATCCTTTTCCCTTTGTTTATGTTTGTTATTTGGTGTTTATAACAGCAGAACTCCAAGCCCTGTGCAGGCACGAAATTCCAGTATGTAGAGAATACTATAGTATGCCATGATTATCAGGAGATAAAAATTCAAGAAAGTACACAGGTGCTAGGTGTTGGGGCAATTCCTCGTTCAATTCTTGTCATCCTAGAGGATGACCTCGTTGATGTTGTTAAAGCTGGAGGTATTCACTTCAAATTTTGATAACTGTTGTATCCTATACATATTGATTTGTAACATGACTTGATCTAGGGGTTATTACCAGTGAAAATTATGAGCAGGTTTCAGTATAATGTGTGGTAGCTCTAATATTAAATTTTGTTTTTCTGAAAATTTTCTTAAATTATCTGTCAACTTTATCAATATAGCATCTAATTCGTCTTATTACTAATCTACTAATAAAAAATGTACATAAACTTTTTTCTCGGAAAACTGACTCGTTAAAAAAGAAGCTACTTTTTTCACAAATGTAATTCAATATTAGGTAGTAGAACCTGAACTTTGAAACTAGTGTACTAACATCTCAATAAAACGAAAACTACAATTGATGTTAAGCTTTTAAAGCTTGGACTCAGTTCATATAATGAAGTGTAATTGAAAATTTGGGTTTGTTTATTTAATATGGCAAATAAGCTGGAACGAGAAATTAACAGGTCTGGTCCGAATAACAAATAGTTTGGTTCATTTCAACCTCTAATTCTGACCATTATAGCATGTATATTGCCAAGCGAATGAGGGGGCATATGATGAATTCATAAATGCAATATTTGATGTTTGATTATGGTGGATTTGATTCTTATTCACTTGCAGATGATGTGATTGTCTCTGGTGTCTTAACATCAAAATGGGCTCCAGAGTTGAAGGATGTGCGTTGTGACCTTGATCCTGTATTAATTGCCAACAATGTAAGGTGCAAAAGAAGTTCTCACCATTGATATCATTTTTACGATTCTCTTATAGTTTTAGGATTTTGCATTAAGGAAAACATTATAATTCTTCTGTCGGTCACACGATATATGTTTTAATATGCTTAAACAAAGCACAGATTAAGTGCTTTCAGGAATTGAACTTATGCTTTAAATTGTAGTCATCTACTATGATCCAATGGAAGGAAAGAAAGAATCTGATCAAGTTTATTTTAAATTTTTATTTTCTCATTGTTGTCAGGAGAGTCAATGAACTGAAATCAGAAATTGAAGTTTTTGATGATATTGTTATGAAATTCAAGCAGTTTTGGGCTCACTTCAAAGGTTCACCTCTAAAAGGTGGTATTTTGATACACACCTCTAGTATTGCCTGAATCAGTTAAATTCCTATTTTTTGAACCCTTTGTTCTCTACCAATATTTGTTATTTATTGTCTATAAGAAATTGGACTACACATTATTTATCACAACATTTTATTTTTTAATCCAACTATGCCCAGACTGGACATACAAATTTGGTTAATGCCTGTACATGTTTTCTGGGATGCTATAATATATGCATATTGTGTGTGATGAAAACTCTAAAGCCTTTTCAAACCGATCCAGGGAGGAATGCTATTCTGCGAGGAATTTGCCCGCAAGTATTTGGCCTTTTCACTGTTAAGTTGGCTGGTAAACACATTCACCCTAAGTTGAGTCTTATGACTATTTAAACATTCATCTTGAAATTGATTGCCTTTTCTTTTGAGGATTTTGTTTGGAATGTTTTCTTCTTGTATTAAAGAATATAGGATTCTATATATGATGAGATTCCTTGACACTGTTAATTAGATATTGTTTGATATTAATTAGATATTGTTTGATATTGTTAACAATATCTAACAATATCTTAATAATATCAAACAATATCTAAACAATATCTAACAACTTCAAATGAATATCTTGGTTCACATTGGAACCTTTGTAAGTTTATGTAAATTTTAAATTAAAACTAAATTTAACCCTAAAATGAATAGTTCAAATAGAATCAAACTTTCAATTGATCTTGGAAATGGAAATCCTAAAGATAAAGTAGTGGTCTCTTTGAATTCCATTCAAAAGAGGAACCTTATATGAGTTGTATAAGGAGGTACATTGCTTTAAAAAGAGTTTTGAGGAACTTAGTCCATGACATGACTTTAGAGGGCAACAGAATTGCATTGTGGTGGAGGCATTCAATATTATATTGAATAGAAATTCACATCCTGACATGCAATGACTAAGATAAAAATTTATGGCTCTTAGCTTTGTTAATATGAATAAGAACGAGAGGATTTGTTGTTCTCAAACAGAGAATTAGTTTTCTTTGATAAATTATCTGTGTCTTTTAACTGAAATTCCTTTTTTTTTTATGAATCACTGTCATATCTCTTTGCAAACTTCTCATATCTTTTGCTTTTGAAATCAGTTGCATTAACTCTTATTGGAGGCGTGCAACATGTCGATGCTTCTGGAACCAGGATAAGAGGGGAGTCCCACTTACTCTTGGTTGGTGATCCTGGTAAGCATTTCATTGCTATTACTATTTCTGGAACTGTGGACTTATCTGTCAGTTCTTATCATCAAATGTAGGTAAAGAAAAAAAATGTTTTACTCTTAACTTTCCCTCACATACGGACACACTGTCTTGGTTACAGGCACTGGAAAATCTCAGTTTCTGAAATTTGCTGCAAAATTGAGCAACCGCTCTGTTATTACCACTGGATTGGGAAGCACAAGTGCTGGATTGACTGTTACTGCAGTGAAGGATGGAGGTATGTTTTTCAAGCTGAAATTTTAACAGCAACAAATTCTTTTAGTCTTGTTCATACTTCGTTGTACCTATTTGTTTCTACTTTTGAATTTGTTAAAACTATTTTAAAACTATGTTCCAGTTACCCTTGAAGTCCTAGATTCTGTTGATCATTGTTGTTGAACTTTAACATGAAAGAATTGTTAGGTTGTCTTGGTTTTCTAATAATTTATTTTTGGCGTTGATACATGTCAATAAAGGACTTTTTGTTTATGCAAATGTCTTTTTATTCAATTTTATAACTTTCTTCTCATTGTGTATTGTATTCAACAATAATGGTGATGATTGTTATAGTCTCAATCTAGCATTTCAAGGGTACTTTAATTCAATTATACACAATCGTTTAATTGAATAAACAACGGGCATGGATGGATCTGCACAACTTGTAGATGGTTATACTAATAGCAAGGCTGCATTGTGGAATCCTTAGGGGAATGGATGTTGGAAGCTGGAGCTCTTGTTTTGGCAGATGGAGGATTGTGTTGCATAGATGAATTTGATAGGTAAGCTCTTGTGTAATTGCTTTGGTTTTGAAATTTCTTCTGGAGATTTAGTCCTTTACCAAATGTTGTATATGGTATTATTATCTCAATTTTGGAGCCGAAAACTGAAGTAAAGAGCTGGATATTCATATTTGGAGGTTTAAATCGGATATTTAATCAGGCAACTTGTGTTGGTAAGAATTATAAAACATTTTCTTTGGTTTTTCAATGCTATATTTAAAATTTGATGTTTGTGTCTATTGCTACATGCCTTCATTTCTGAAATTCCTTTGCTTAACGAAGTTTTCTTTCTCATTTTTTCATTGACGCAACACAACTTGTAGTCTCTAATAAGATATCATACCTTGTTTTGATGGGGACTAACTTTGACTTTTAACTGCACTAAGGTACTAAATTTCTTCTATTTGAAACTTGGAAGATCTGGACTAGATCTACGTTTAATTGATTATATTTTTCCAATACCTGAAAGCTTTGAGACCCTTAAGCTGGGTGGGGAAGGTTCACTAGATGCTTTCATGAAATCTTAAAGTTCTAATTTAATGGGAATTCTGGCAGAGTGTGTATTTTCATTTTGCACCCTTGCATTGGATATGTAACTAAATAATATTTTGGCAGTATGAGGGAGCATGATAGAGCAACAATACATGAAGCCATGGAGCAGCAGACAATAAGTGTTGCCAAGGTAGAATGTTTGAGTACATTATGCAAAATTTGAATGAAATTCAGCTTTCTCTACAACACAAGTAAACTGGCTACTAGCAGATCTATGGTAAAAAAATGTGGCTACTGATTTTCTGTCTTGCTTTATTCAGGCTGGTCTTGTAACAACACTCAGCACTAGAACAACTGTATTTGGTGCTACAAATCCCAAGGGACAGTATGATCCTGATCAACGTATCACTTAAGTCAACATATATTGGTTTAATACTATTTGAGATTGATGTTAAACTACAGTCCTTATTACTCTTGATGTGCAATCAAGGGCATTGTTTTCTTTCCTCTTGCTTCTAGCTTATGTCTAGAGATGTTTGCTATTGCTTCAGTTTCAATATTTGTCTGACTTAACACAAGGTAGCTCTGTCTGTCAATACAACACTCTCTGGTCCTTTATTAAGCAGGTTCGATATTGTCCTTGTTCTATTGGATACAAAAAATCCTGATTGGGATGCAGTGGTTTCATCTCATATTCTTTCTGAGGTAATATCTGTCCCTGTACAATGCATAGAGGTCACCATGTGTAAGAGTATAATACTTGTATGAAAACTATATCCAGGCAGAATCGGGTAGCACCACTAATGACGAAGATCTGGTAAATAGCTGGCCACTTGCTACACTCAAGAGGTAAGGTATGAGGCTAATGGCCACGAATAACATTGTCTTGTTTCAGTGTTATACTCTCATCTCTTGATTACATTTAAGCTGTCAGCAAATTAGGAATCTGGAATTTAAGTTTAATTTATCTGCTTGTAACTTGATATTGGGACCCATTGCCCATGATTTAATTATGTTGTCATTTTGAAATTGCTCATTGTGTTAGGCATATTAGCCAATTGCACGCTGTAATAGAGTATTGGAGTGGCCTTGGTCTATAATGGAATGCAGTGATACTAGTTCTGTGTAAAATTTAATCTACATTCAGGTTCCTTTTGTCCTGTCGGAATATGCTTTAAAATGGGATAGATCTTGTTTATTTGCAAATTTCGTAAAATTTAATATTGATGCCTTTGTAAGGAACTCTTAGTTACTTACAATAGTGAAAAGAACATTGCAGGTACATACACTATGTGAAAGAACATTTCAGACCAGTCCTAACAAGAGAGGCTGAAATAATTATATCCAGCTATTATCAACTTCAAAGGAAATCTGCAACTGATAATGCAGGTTTGACCTAGAAACCGATTGTTACATAAAGTGAGTATAATAATTGAAAGATTTATGTCATCCTTGATTACAAATTTGCAATGTAGCTAGAACAACTGTCCGCATGTTGGAAAGTTTGATACGCCTAGCACAAGGTATGTATAAGTAGTTCTGGATGAACCTTGTCAATTGAACGTATTCCTCTTATTATGTGCTTTGACTCTTTAAATGTCACAGCCCATGCAAGATTGATGTTCAGAAATGAGGTGACAAGACTAGATGCCATAACAGCTATTTTATGCATAGAATCATCCATGACTACCTCAGCTATCGTAGATTGCATTGGGAATGCTCTGCATTCCAATTTTGCTGACAACCCTGATCAGGAATGTATCCTTGCCGTCATTCTTTGCATAAATTAGCCTTACATGCATTTAATGTCACTATGACAACCAAACCTGCTCCTACAAAATGGGGTTAGTACGTGGATCAATTGATGTCATTGGGTGAGTGGGTTCAGCTGCAAAAAAACCAAAATTACATTAAAGCCACATGTGATAAGTAATGTTCTTTAGTTTACACTGAAATTTTCTTGGAACTTTTTACATGATAATATTGTTTCAACGAGATCCTTACTACCGGTAAAACAGATGCGAAGCAAGAAATATTGATCCGACAAAAATTGAATAGTGTGGAGAGTGAAGACTAAGAAAGGAAAAAGAAATGGAAGCGTCGTGTAGTATAAGTGGTTCCTTATGGTGGGCTCTGCTATTTTTGTTACAGTGGAATTGTTTACTTTAGCCTTTGGTTGAACTCTTCTGAGATGTATACTTGACACTGGATTTTAACGACAAAGTCTAGGTTTACACAAGCTATAGAATTATCTTCTTTCCTTCCTGATGTATATCATTATGAATATGTTAACAGTGTTACAAGCTATACGAATCACAACTTAATCTAAGGAAAGATTCCAGAAGTTTCACTTGGAATTTAATAAGACTATCAAGTATCAACTTGTGACAAAGTAAATTGTTTTTCCTTTCAATCATATAATTTTTATCGCCCTTAAAAATTAATAATGCAATTGCATGTGGTTGAATTCATGCTGGAATACAAGATCACGTCGAAATATTAATTATTTAACACTGTCTGAAGTAAAAATGTATAACATGTTTGATTCTAAATTGAGATAATATTTATAATTTCATAACTGATTAAGTTGAAACACCATAAGAACATTTCTGTGTTAGATTAAAAGTTATACTAAATTGTATTATTAACTTTTTTTAATAATAAATACATCTAGATACAAATTACATAATGTGTGGGTCATTAACTTTCAGAATAAATTGCTTCGGCTATGAACAAATCTTTTAAGCAGACACAACACTGTTTATTAATTAAATAAACACATGTAGTAAATTATAAATGTAGAATAGTTAAAAAATTTGAAATATTTTTTTTAAAATACTTCTAAAATGTGTGATCAATTTTTTAATATATATTTTATTATATTCTTAAAAATGTAAAGATTTAAAAAAATTATTTCTATTGTTATATTGTAATAGAGTGGTGTATGGACAAAATATAGGAGTGCATAAAGTAATTTCTAAAAATAAGTAAGGAACACCAAAAACCCAATCTAATTTAATTTTATCGAGGAAAAAAACAAAAAAGAAGGAAGATCCAAAAGAAATTTCAGGGTGCAGTGTTTCTAACCGTGTGCTTATTAAATTTCAGAGGAAACGTTGTTGAATTATCAAAAAGCGGGGAAGGGAGATTCTACGACGGTGTTTCAATTTTGGTCGTTTCGGTGCCCTGTCTCAGACAACCATGGTACGATCTCTCATCTTTACTCACTGAAACCGATACAGTAGATCATTCATCATCAGTTCTCCTACTATTCTTTTACAATTTCTTTCTCTTCTTTTCAGATATATAATACGCATAAGTCTGTAGCTTCTTTTTTTGTTTCTTGTATCAAATCTAGGGTTCAGAGCAAAAAATAATTTAAAAAAAAATTATGATGAATGAACCATTAACCTGTGCAATTCCCGTATCAGTCTTCTTTATACAGAGGGGAATCTAGGAGGTACAACACTAAACAAAGAGGACGTCATAATTTGACAACGCAGAAGAAGCAAGAAATTAGGGAAGCCTTTGAGTTATTTGATACTGATGGCTCAGGTTTTGTATCTACGCTTTAGCTTGGCATCAAAATAACACTATGGCTCAGTAATTTTTCTTTCTTTCTTTATTAAGGCTATTACTTTGATGATTTTTAGGTACTATTGATGCCAAGGAGCTGAATGTTGCCATGAGGTACTGTTGTTGTTCATAGTCTTAAAATTATTGTCCTATTATTTGGCTGCGTTGTTGCGAATGACATATTATCTTGGCAGGGCTCTTGGATTTGAGATGACCGAGGAGGTATTATACAGTAACCATTTGATTTTCTTCTGATTGAATTGAATTTTGCATGTTTTGCTTTATTTCCTTTGAGAATACCCCATTGTCATGAGGAAGGGAACCATCTGTTTTCCTCTTGTTCAGTATTAGGGAATCAATCTGTTGTAATGAAATCCAGAAGTTAGCGTTGCAGTGGTATTTCCAGATGATATGCTGTTTGTTAGAGTTCTGTTTGCATTTCTGATAGATAACCTGCCGTGTCATTTCAGCAAATTAATCAAATGATAGCAGATGTAGATAAGGATGGAAGTGGAGCGATTGATTATGATGAATTTGAGTACATGATGACTGCCAAAATAGGAGAAAGGGACACTAAGGAGGAGCTCATGAAAGCTTTCCATATTATTGATCATGATCAAAATGTAAATTTCTGCACTGCTGTATTATACATAATTTTTACATCTTGATTATAATTAATCGTGGTCTATTCAGGGAAAGATATCTGCATCAGACATCAAGCGCATTGCAAAAGAGCTGGGTCAAAATTTCACTGACAGAGAGATTCAGGAGATGGTTGATGAAGCAGACCAAGATAGTAAGTTATACCATCATATCATGGTCAACTTTCTAACTTTACAAGAAAACTTGTCACATTGTGGATTTGTATTCCGTGGTTAATTGGGTGTGGATTCATGAGCTTTAGATTATGCTAACATAATGCTGTGCATATGGAATATTATTATCATTACTTTGATTTTCTAATTGACACTGTCTGCGCTCAAGACATTAAACAGAAAATACTGTTGCAAAAAAGATTATAATGGAATTAATTATGATGAGAGGTCTTTAACTTGTATGCAAGATTTACTGAGAAAAATTACTCGTAATTTGTCACTTGACATAATTTTCTCTTGCTTTACCATTTGTCTCTGTAACTGCTTCTCATGATTTTGAGATGTATTTTTTTCCCCTCAAAATGTGCAGAGGATCGAGAGGTTAGTCCAGAGGAATTCATCACGATGATGAACAGAACTCGCTTCCATCACTAGTGATATCTATGTGGGGTTAGTTGTTATCTTTGTTTGGATGCACTTGTATGGGAAAATTAAAATTAGAATGACGAAGTTATGTATTGTACAAACTGTATGAATGATTCCAATGCTGTGATTTTGTGTATTGCCTATGAATAACATTGATGTATGCTCATATCCCGGTGTGTTCTGAATTATTTCACTTTTGTACCAAATGGGCAAACCATTGTCTACCACCCACAAACACTATCAAGATAACAATTGTTATGCAATTGGTTATTCAAAATTTGTTTTTTTATAATTTAGCAAATATAGCCCGTACAGTATCATATATCAAAGCGCTGCTCAACTGCATTTACAGAATTTATAGATACATTAAATAAAAAATAAATTAAAGGGGGTTCATGTATATTCACCTCGTTGTAAAATAACATTTTAGAAAGTTACATCTTGGTGTAAGAAGATTAAAGGCTATAATTTTGAACCCTTTTTGTTTAGAAAAACAAGGGTTTGGATTGATTTTAGAAAAAAATCCCATTCATGAATGACAGTATCAATCTTCCTTCGATCCCACTCACCTTTGTTCTTTCATGCATTCAGTATTCAATTTCAGAGCCATTGTAAGACCTGCAAGATTGCTTCGCATGGAGATATTGGGGATAACTGAAATTCAAGATGGATCTATATATCGACTCTGAAAGACAAAGGAGGATAATTGAACAATTTAGTATAAAATACAAATAAAAGAAGAGTGGAGAGTTTTAGGGAAAAAAAGAATATCATTAAAAGGAAACTTAGAAGTAATTTTTCTTCAATTTCAAATAACTTAAGCGTACCCATTAATATAATATTTTTATTCATGAACAAATTTTATTAAATATGTTTTAAGTGAATGATTATAAATTTCAACTCATTGATAGGAAACGTAGTATGTGTAGAGTGTAAGTTTAAGTGAATGATTATAAATTTATATTGACGATAGTTTTAACCAATATATTTCTGTCACCCTAATCCTAATTCTTCAAGATCCCATACTCGATGTCATTTTAATTTAATTTTTTCAAAATCTTCAATATTCAATAGTTTTATAGAAAAACATTATCTTATTTTGATATTCAATAGAAAGAATGTAATAATCATTACAAATAAAAGTAGTAAACAAATAAACAAATTTCACAACTTTTAACTTTTTTTTTTACTTAATTAACTGGAAGTACATTTTCTAATATTACTTTTAGCTTATATTTGTTTTTCTTTGTTTATTGGAAAAGAGGGACATAAGGAATTTAATGTGGAGTGATGAAATGCGTAGAGATCGAAAAGAACACCAACGGTGAAAGTACTTTGCTGAATTAGCACTAATAGTGAGAGATTGAAAAACGTAATGTTGTAAGTACTGCGTTAAGTACCATGTTAAGTATCTGTTTGGGGAGTATGTTCTCAAGAATGAAACTCATAAGATATGAAGGGGGGCGGTAGAACATGAGGTTTAATTTGATGCAAAGTAAAGAATCTTACTTAGGTTTGATATGCTGCAAATCCTCTTGAAAAAAAGAGATATTTTCGAAAACATGAATACACGTGGTACATGACTGTCGTCAGCTCATGTGGTAAGGTGTTGGGTTAAGTCTTAGGTGAGTCCTTCCTTAACATCAGGGTGTGTTTGGATATGTAGATGCTAGAAAGAGTTATTTTTGCTTGGTTGTGAATTTACCATCTTGAATTAATTTTAGATGTCTCCGGTATAAAAGCAAGCATGCACTCAAATGATTTGCGAGATGAGAAGATGAATTTGTGAGAAAGTGAAAATGAGGAGCTTAGTAAGGGAAGACAGCTCACTCATTATGAAATTACTTTTTTAACCTCAATGATTTTTCACTTGTTTACTATGCATAACATGTGGTTTTATTGCTTTTCTACTTGGCATGACATGCAGATGCACCATGAAGATATGGCTGACCAGATTCCTGAAAACACATTGTACACTGGAGATTCCTTCTTCCATGCATTGATCCATGCACCATGCAGATATGCCTGACCAGATTGTTGAAGACATACTGTACACCGGAGATATTTTGTTTCATGAATGGATCAAAGGTGATAGATAATAGTCTAAATTTTGAATGTTGTAAACTATATTAAATGCATGCCTATAATTTACAATTAATTACATTTTATTTTAAATTATCTTATGATATAAAAATAATCTTTCATTTTATCACTTAATTTTTTTTAATCTATCACATTATTCATTAATTTTTAGGTTTCATCTTATATCCCTTCTCACCATAATCCAAACATTTTCATTTTCACTATTTTTTTTTTCATCAAACTCATTCAAATCCATTCTTCAAAATAAAAAAACAAACAAACACAAACTAAAGAATAATTATTATAAAAAATAATAAACATATCTTAAATATGAATTCATAATTAAATACGTAATATGTGGGTGTGCTTTTTATTTGGTAGAAGGGAATGGATAAATTTTTCTATTAGGTTTAGGTGTATATATAATGGGGTGTGAAGTTAGAGGGTGCAGAAAGTGCAGGAAACGAGAGAGAATCGAAAGCATGGAAATGGCGAGAGAATTCAGAGAATTGTTTTGAATTGGAGAAGGAGAAGAATGCAGAGATCGGAAATGGTTGAGGGAAAGAGAGAGAAGGAGGTTCTGCCATTGGATGTTGTAATAAACATTCTGAAGAGGGTTCCGGTGAAATCCCTAATGCGCTTCAAATGCGTCTCAAAAGAGTGGTTAAAGCTCTTAGAAAGAAGCCCTTTCTTCACCAAACAGCAGCTGGAGTACTCCACCGGCAACAACGCCCTTCTCCTCCTCCAACGCGTCCACCGACAACCGCAACCCGACCCCTTCTCCACCTGTCTCATCGGACCCCACCACCACCACCTCATCGATGAATCCCATCTCTCCGACATTGTTTCCCCTGCCGCTAAGATCCTCGCCTCCTGCAACGGCCTCCTATGCCTCCGCCACACCACCGCCCTCTCCATCCTCAATCCGGCCACCCGTCAAATCAGACAGGTTCCCATCGAAAACCTTTCAGCCTTCAACTACGTCGGATTTGGGTTCAGCCCCCTCGCCGACGATTACAAAATCGTCCGAATCTCCATGTGCATCTTTGCCCCGGATAACCAGGTTGTCGTTCTCGACAACGTTAGGGTTGAACGGGTGGAGGTCTATTCTTTAGCTTCAGGCTTCTGGAAGGAAATCGACGCCGCCAAGTTGCAACCCCTGTGTATTGTCTCTAGTTCCGTGGCCATCACTGGTAGTATATTTTGGCTTGCCACCAAGACTTCTGATTCTGACACTGATTCTGAATTTGTGGTTTCATTCGACATTGGAAGGGATTTGTTTACTTTGGTGAACGGCCCTCCGTTTCAACATTCATCCTCTCATCCCTACAGCAACAACGTTCTTGCGGTTCACAACGATAAACTTGCGATGTTTCGACACTACATTGTTGGGGCCTTTGAGTCTTGTTGGTTTGATTTGTGGGTGTTAGAAGATTTACATGGTGATTATAATAATAATACATGCGATGGCGTTGGTGGGAGTTGGGTGAAGATGTACAGTGTGGGGCCATTTTCGAGGATTGTTTATCCTTTAAGCCTTTGGGGTGATGAGATTGTGTGCCGGGAAGAGTTGTCTGGACAGGAGAATGATTTCAGAGGAGTGGAAACTCTTCTGGCTCTCTTCAATCCTCTCACTAAAGAACTCAAGAATCTGCCAGCTCATAGAGATGAGTTTTTTTATGTTCCCTTCACCTATTCCCAGAGTCTTGTTCCAGTTCCAAATCTTCTTCAGCATTAACACTAGTGTGTTCATCTTTCATTTTGCTGTTTCTTATCATAGATACTTATATCAGTGATGTCTTCTTTTATGATCCATAATGAATGTGTAGGTCCTTTTGCATTCAATCTTTTTTGTTTTCATTTCCTTCATGAAAACACATCACTACAGCACAAACGTTAATTAACGATTAACGGAGTACTTCATGTTTTTTTTATATTAAATATCAATGATGAGTAACTGGATTTTTTACTTAAACACTAATCTATTCTCGCAAATTAATTATGTATGTTTGTAAGTTTAACATTTTTCTTTTTATATATATGGCTTAAATTCTATCTGAGTTATTTTTATATATCATTTATACTTAATTTTTTTTTTCAATATATTTACAAAACTATTTCAATAATTTGATTCTTTACAAAAGTTATCTTTAATACAATCACGCTGGTTCCGGTTTTTTAAAAACCGAAATTTTAAACATAATTTTGCCTTAACATGTTTTTTTTTTTAAGAAAAACATGTATTATTTGTGTAAATAAAAGTTACATGATACTATTTGGTAAAAAAAAAAAAATCACTTAGTTGATAATATTTGAGGCATGTTTTTTTGTTTAATATATTTTTGTTACAAACCAACCTCGGTAAGAAACATTTGTTTCTCTGATGAGTGGCAAGAAACACTTTCCTCTTTTAATTTGACGAAGTCCAAAGATATTTGTATTTTGCATTGCATTGAGGTGTTGGCAAAGAGTTTTTGTAGTAGTAGTATATATCTGGGCTTGTTGATTTGTGTTGCAATGAGTAGTACAAAGTTGTACCTTTCATTCTTCAGACCAGTACTGCAACTGCAGTGTAGTACGTCTTCTAAATCTCTATATATGTATATCCCATTCAATACATAAAAACATAATTCAAACATCTATCTTCCATTTCCAAAACATGTGGGGTAGAGTGGCTCTTCAGGATCCTCCTGAGACCACATGAACCAGATTCGAAATATAACCATGTTCTGGTTTCACTTCATGTGTTCTCAGGTCGCCCCTGCTGAACTTTTCTCTACCATGCTTCAACTTTCTCAAGTTATTGCAAGGTATCACAAATCATTCTCATATTTCCTATATGTTTTAGACATTGTTGATTCACTCACAATGATTCTCATATTTCCTACACATACTTCTTTCTTAATTAATGATTAAGAAATATGCACCAGCTAATGAATAAGTATGTTCTAACAAAACAGATTCAAGAAACCCTGAACTCTCAAGCAACAACAAACTATCATCTTAAACTCCATTCCCATTTTCCTTTACACAAATCTTATCTACGCATCTTTATTTTTTGGAAGTGATGAGTTCTTTTACACAGCTTAATTCAAGGTTAAGTAGCAATTTGCATGATACACACAAAATGAAGTACACTTTAGACCAAAATTTGAAGTATTTTAATGTTGAGTTGATCCTTTACAGTGAAATTCAGAGTTAATTAGGGATTGATAAAAAGATTGATATAAATTTGTTATTAATCTTTTACCATATTTATCATATTATTACTTAACTATTTAATCATTAACCAAGAATATATATAAAAAGATTGATAAAAATATATTTCTTTTATTTTTATTATAACTTATTTTTAGTAATATTATATTAATTATTTATTTTATTGTAATAAAAAAATAATAAAAAGCATGTAATGTCTTGTTTTTTTTTTTATTTAGAGTTTAGAATGATATCATGATATAATTGATTATATCATAAAATAATAGATTATATATTTTCATAATCGATCATATCTTATTTCTTTTGTAAATTTGTACTCTTATGTAAACAAAATCCAAATTCTCAACACTTGTATTTTTTTTTAATAATTATTTGTCTTGAATTTTTAATTTTTCTCTTCTTTTATGTATACAAAATAAAACAGACCATAAATTATTACTTTAAGGTTTATATGGTAAAACAGGTACATATAGCAAAACATTATATTATCTTTTGCTTTAATAAGATACTGTACAATATATAGTACACTTAGATCGTTGACCATGTGTTACTATATATGAACTCATCCCATCTACATACATACTTTACTACTCATAAACTTCATCTGCTTTAAGAGCCCGTTATGCTTCTTAGCGCACATCATGGCTTAATGCAACGATTTATGCAGGATAGCATATTCCTCTTCCCCTGCATCACAAAAATCAACAATCTCATGTCAATGTTCTTCTGTTATTACATAAACACCAAAATGAGTGTGGCATTTCAAAATTCAAATTTAAGAAACAAAATAGTTTCACCATGACTGAAGAATCCTCATGCCCATGACCATGACTCTGAAAATGGCTGCGAAAATGATGAAAATGATGATGGTGATGATGATGTCTAGCATCATTGGAATTGGAAAAGCCTCCCTCACTCCCAAGATTTATAGATTTAATCTCAGTTATATTGGTCTTTTGATGTTTTTTGGTTGCTCGAGCTTGGGTGAACACCACTGAATAGTCATAAGCTCCTGCTTCATTTTGGTCCCACCCTCCAAATTGAGGCACGGACATCGGAGGTGAATTCTGCATAACATAACAATCTCTTTCTTATTCTTTAATTTCTTTTGCATGCAAAATGCAGAAACAAAACAAATGTTTCGAAGAAAAAGCTCTCTACCTTATGTTCCATGGCGAGCGAGGGAGGGACCTGGAAAAGTGAGCTAAGACTTCTAAACGCCTTTTCAGAATAGAAGAACAGGGTTTGGAGATGTTCTACTCATGTATCACAAACTAGGGTAAAAGTACACATTTTCTTATGCTAAAATTATCAACCTTCAAAAAATTTGTGATTGGAGTAAAAGTAGGACAAATAAATATGCTTCTCCATCCACTATTTACAACATTGTTATTTGCTTTACCCTTTTTACATTTGACATTATTTCTCGTTACTTTTAGTCTTTTTAAAATGCTGCTAATATCATTTTACTCTTGTAAAAATTGTAAAATAATAATAAAACGGTGTAAAAAGTTTTTTTTTTTTAATAGAACCTATGTGAAAATTCTAGAGTTTTCAAAACGGATAACCCGACCCGATCTGACTCGACCCACCACAGGTCAATGATTTAGTGAACCAACTCAACCCGACTTACTTTTTAGCGAATAAAAAAAATTCGAACCCCATCTGGCTCACCACGGGTTGGCTCACGGGTTCACTCAATTAAAAAAAAATACAATTTTTTATTTTTTTTTCAGTCAAAACTAAATTGTAATTCTAATTAAAATCTAAATAAATTTTAATACAATCCAAATACAAACCAAAATAAAAAAAATATAATCTATTTGTATAAGATAAAAAACAACCTACCATGACCCAAATGTAAAGTACAACTTAAAATCAAACCGTATTAAAATTTATAAAAACATTTTAACCCAACGCAATCCAAACCCATAATGAATCAGATTGACTCACGGATTGCAACTCATTTTTATCATCTCTCAAAAAAAATCCTCACAAAGTGGCTCTTAAGTACAAAGTAAGATTTTTGTCGACGTGGCAACTAAGGAGTGCCCCACTTGGTGTTGGCCGAGACAGCGACGCAACCGTCTTCTGAAATACAAATGAAGATGAGGTCGAAGGAATGAACGAAGAAGAATTTGATTTGAGTGCTGAATGAAACACCCAACAGAGTAATCACCATAGCATAGCGTAGCCATGGGATTCACGTCTCAACTCCTTCGTCTCCTCTCTCTTACTCTGACTTTCTTCATCGCCCTTTCTTCTTCGATTTCACAATCTAACCAGGTCTCTCTTCTCTGTTGACTTTCACTCTACTCATTCACTCTTTTCGTTCTACATTTTTCAACGTTTACAAACTCAATTATTTGCGTGATCACTACTCGGGTGTCATTATTACTATAGCACTGAACGGATCGAGATTTTCGTTTTCGTTTTCTAATGATTCGTTGATTCAGTTTTGTGATGCTGAAGCTGGAGCTGGAGCTCCGTCATCGAAGCTCTTGATCAAGGGAGGTACCGTTGTCAATGCTCACCACCAGCAGGTTGCCGATGTTTACATCGAAGATGGCATCATCGTTGCCATCAAACCCACTATTGCGGTATATTTTCTCAGTCTACTAAACGTTTCTGCTTTTTTTGTCATGTGTTTAAGCCTCTACTAGCACCTTGTGTTTATGTTATTTTCTGTTTTCCAATGTGTGATTGATTCCACTGGCAGGTTGGAGATGAGGTGACTGTGATAGATGCCACTGGCAAGTTTGTCATGCCCGGTTAGTCCTTAAATTTTCGATCTAAAACGTACATTATAATTATCCCCTAGTTAGTGTCTACACTTAGGTAAAGAACTCAGGTCCTGCTAGAATGAATATGATAGATATGGTCTGTAGACATAAGATCTGGGGATGGTACAATATGTCTAGCTAGTCTTCTTGCATCTACTTCAAAGTGTTGTATAAAACAATATTTTGGTCTTGAGTATGCAGTATTGGATGGTGCTGATACCCTAGGAAGTTGGAATTCAATTGATGGTAGTTAGCTCTATTAAATTAGAAACTCCCTCCCCTCTTTCCAATTGGTGGAATTCCTACTCATGCCCTTCTTCACTGTTACTATTATTACTATTATTGTTGTTGTTGTTATCTTACCTGAGATTCCAGGTATGTATCTTTTTGTTAACTGGCAGGGGGAATTGACCCTCACACCCACCTAGAGTTTGAGTTTATGGATACGGTAACTGTTGATGACTTCTTCAGTGGTCAGGCTGCAGCATTAGCTGGTGGAACAACAATGCACATTGACTTTGTTATACCACATAAAGGAAGTTTAACAGCTGGTTTTGAAGCCTATGAGAAGAAGGCGAAGAAATCTTGCATGGATTATGGTTTCCATATGGCTGTTACCAAATGGGATGAAACTGTGTCAAGGGAAATGGAAATCCTGGTCAAGGAGAAAGGTCACAGTTCATTTCCTCGTTGCATTTTGATAATTTGACTGATTATGTGGTGGCAAAAACCCTTTGGTTAAGTGTTGAAGAATTTATATCAAGTAGTGCATCTATGGTTTGTAATTGTAGGTATCAACTCTTTTAAGTTTTTCATGGCGTATAAAGGAGCTCTTATGATCAATGATGAGCTTCTTCTGGAGGGATTTAAAAAGTGCAAGTCTCTTGGAGCCTTAGCTATGGTCCATGCAGAAAATGGAGATGCTGTGGACGAAGGGCAGAAAAAAATGATAGAACTTGGAATAAATGGTCCTGAGGGGCATGCTCTTTCAAGGCCTGCAGTGGTAAATCCTCATATTTGTTCTTTTATAACAGCATAGTGGAATGAAAATATTGGCCAGCTCTGGTTTTTTTTCATCTTCCTGGTCATTTTACCAACCTATTGCCTATGTTAACATGATTTTCACTCTTCGTATCTAAAATTTCCTTTTTCATCTTAGTATGCTTCCTGCGTAGCACATGTACATGGGCAATATTGACTGTTTTTAGCTTCGGTTATCAAAAGTTTGCTTGCTTAACATTCTAGTTCGGCATTTATTTTATTCAGTTTCATCTATTTTTGTTAACCATACCCAGTAGATAAGTTATCAGATTGAATACTGATATGTTTCCATGTATAGTGTGATTCTGGTAATGTCTAAATATATGTCTCCGATATCCTTTCCTATTTGACTTTGATGTACCTATGTAGTTGGAAGCAGAGGCAACTGCTCGAGCTATTCGCTTAGCTGATTTTGTGAACACTCCTTTATATGTGGTTCATGTAATGAGCATCGATGCAATGGAAGAAATTGCACGGGCCCGTAAATCAGGTTCTTAATTTTAATCCGAGTAAAGTTATGCATAATTTCCATTAATCTGTTCCTGTCACAGTGCATGGTTCATCCAAGAGAAAGTGGACAATTAACAACACACAAACAAAAAAATCCTTTTGCGGAAAAACCATGACTTTTTGAGCAACAATATTCTATTATATTTAAAAATAATTCAAAAAACAGAATTGTACTTGGATTTACGGCAGCCGTAAATAGGTTACCTGAGGACAGTTTATAATTCCACTTTCGTCCTACACTGTAATGTTGTACTAGCTTTGTTGTGAAAGTAGAAACTAAGGGGACTAAAATTGCTTAAAATTAATTGAGAGTTTGGAAGTTTGAAACTTGATTCGGATATCTGTCTCTGATATTACCTTCTTAGAGGGATACTGTTTAGGCTTTGGATTGCTTATGTACTCCTTTTGTGTGTTTTGTATTCAAGAGATGAACTTCCCAAGGAAGAGTCCATTTCTGATTTGTAGGAAGATTGGCTTGCTGATTTTTTTATTTCTTTTGTTGTTTCCTTGTTTTTCATTTTTCTGATTTAGAGGATTACTTATCCTCTTTCCAAGAAAGGGTTGTTTATCTTATCCTTTTCCTCATATCATTCTATACTGAAAAAGGAGGAAAAGAGTTTCCCAAGCCTAATCTCCTACTGATAAATGATAAGAATCTTGGTTATGTGATTGAAAGGATATAAGATTTAAGGCAAAATACTGACATTTTTTGTTCTCCTCAATTAACGTGGGTAGGTGATAACCAAATAAAAGTATACACTTATAAATGATGAACAACCGGAAATTATACAGACACAATTGTCATGTGAGATGAGATTTAAAACTTGAAACTGTTAGGCCATGCTAGAAAGAAGTTGCCTCCAGCAACCAGATGACTAATATAAGTGGCACACTATCACTCTTCGTGTTCTTTTTAAAATTGTATCATGTGGACTTGTTCTCTTTTCATGCCCCCTTGTGTTTTTCTTTTTCCATCTCTTCACGATGAACTAAAGCATCTTTTTTGGCCAAAACTATTTTTTTGTGGCCATGAAGATTGATCAGATATATACATACATCATGTTTTATCCTCAGTTTCAAGTTTATATGAACTTCTTCACATTTATTTAGTGTTTACTTATCTTCCAGCCTATTGAAGTCCTTCTCATCGACCAACTCTCAGTGCAAGCCCAATTTTATCATACAGAGTTTTCTATTCTTAGTGTGGGATTCGTAGCAGTGACTTTTCAATTTTATTGATGACTGATTTCAGTGATTTACCTTACTTGTTTGGTAATTTATCTTTTTTTCCACCATGATATTTTTGTTCCACTAACTGCTTTCATGCTGCAGGACAAAGAGTAATTGGAGAGCCTGTTGCCTCTGGGTTAGTCCTTGATGAATCTTGGCTTTGGCATCCTGACTTTGAGACTGCTGCAAAGTAAGTAACTGTACTTGTTCATTCGTTTTTTGTTGCATTCTTTGGTTGTCTTCAGTTTTAAGAACATAAGCTGTACTCATTCTTGTGTGTTCAGGTATGTGATGAGTCCCCCTATTAGGAAGCGAGGACATGATAAGGCCCTTCAAGCTGCCCTTTCAACAGGAATTCTGCAGGTTTCACATTATGATTTAGCCTAAGGTTCAATAATCAGTAAAAGTTTGAGTTTGAGGAAGTAATTAGGATATTGTCAACCATGTATTATCTAATACCTTGAGGTCGGTTAACTCTTTTTCCTAGACTGATTATTTAACCAAGGGTACCTTTTACAACTTTGCAGCTGGTAGGAACTGATCATTGTGCCTTTAATTCCACCCAGAAAGCTCTTGGAATTGATGACTTCAGGAAAATTCCTAATGGTGTTAATGGTAATCAAACGATGGATGACCCTAGATTTTTTCTAGCCTAAAACATCCTAGTTGATTTTGAAATATTTCCTTACTGGTGTGCTTTGCAAATTGATATTTGTAGGTATTGAAGAAAGGATGCATGTGGTATGGGATACCATGGTGGTAAGATAATAAATGATCAGCGTAGCCTTCCATTTCTTTTTAGATTAGGATGAAATGGAGGAGAGGTTAACATTCTAACTAGAATGTATTGTTAAATATATCACAGGAATCTGGCCAAATATCTGTTAAGGACTATGTCCGGTTGACTAGCACTGAATGGTATATTTTCTGTTAATCAAAGTAAAAATTTGCTCCCGTTCTTATACAACAAGGAGAATTCAGAGTATTTAGTTATTTTGATGAATGGTATATGATATTCAATAAAGATGCCAAAAGTCTTACCTTTTTTTTTTCTACAATCATTTTAGTGCTAGAATCTTCAATATATATCCAAGGAAAGGAGCTATTATTCCAGGATCCGATGCAGATATTATCATCCTCAATCCAAATTCAAGCTTTGAGATAACTGCCAAGTCCCACCATTCCAGATTGGACACAAATGTCTATGAGGGAAGGAGAGGAAAGGTACTGCTTTAACTATATTATCATCCATCAAAGGATTGAAATTTATTAATATTAACTACTTAAATCTCCTTCTTTTGGTTTAATACTGCTCCATTCAACATGTATTTAGTGCAGTGATTGAAGCCTGATTATGTAATATCAATATTAAAAAGTTCCTTTTTATTTTTTCAGGGGAAAATTGAAGTGACTATTGCAGGAGGAAGAGTTGTCTGGGAAAATAATGAACTGAAGGTTGCTCCTGGAACTGGGAGATATATAAAAATGTCACCCTTTAGCTATCTGTTTGATGGAATTGAGAAAAGGGATGATTTTTATCTGAAGTCCCTTCAAGCTCCAGTGAAGCGAGCCAAATCCAGCTCTTAAAGGTGTGGGACAAAGACAAATGTTGATAGTTTTTTGCTCAAATAAAGTAAAATGTATACATGTTGCAGAAAGCTTCGTGTTACTCTTTCCCCTACTCATGTAATAATGTACATTGCTTACTCTCTAAATCTATTATAGAATAAGAGACAATAGTTTAAGAATAAGAACAGTAAAATATGTAACACTCAGATTATGGTTTCTGCTGTTCAGATTTCTTTGGAACTTGTTACATATTTTAACAAGTCCTATATCCGTCGTGCTTTATTCACATGCCATTGGCTTGAAAATCAAGGAGCCAACGCTATGGTACGTGCTGTGATTGAAGACTGTTGCAGAATAAACAATTTTGAGAACAAAAAACAGGTCACGATGTTCTATATATTGTGCCCTTCTCTAATTAATTAATTAATATTTTTGACTAAATAATATTACCTTCACGTATTACATTATTCAATTATTTAGAAATTAGGTATATAAATTTTAATTATTTAAATTACAATATTATTATATATCTACTTTCATTTATTTATTAGTATAAAGTATACAGTATATGATAATGATATTTTGATCCACATTTTTTATTTATTTTTAATCCACCACTTCAAACATTTTTCAATTATCTATTTTTATTTTTTGTAATGATTATCTATTTTTATTTTTTGTAGTGATGTGATGTAATGATCTAAAAATGATTATAATGATAAATTAAAAATAGATCGAGAAGGATGAGTTCATATATCATTGTCTTAAAACAAACTTGTCCAGACAAAAGGAACTTACTAAAATTACCATCTCATCCTACCGAATTGAAGTGGGACATACTAGAGAGAACCGAATTCCTTTGTGATTATTGTTATAATAAAGAAAAAAATTTAGAGCTGTTTCTTGTCTCTAATTATTTCAAAAGTAGTGATTTGTGAGTTGATCCGGAGCAAGGACAAGCACCGAACTATGTTCGTTGGTGTAGCTGCTAAAAACAAACCACACAGCTGTGGCATGTGGAAGGCGTCTATTTCAACTCCTACTCAAATCAATCCACAGAAGAAGATCATGCAATGTCAAATCTTTTTGATTCCTTGAAAAACCTTTATAAGTATTTATGTTACTAATGAGTGTATATAAACTAAAGAAAGAAAGGGTAACGATAATATTGAAACTAACAACGCAAAAAGCAGAAAGAAAATTTTCATGTATGACTCAGCTCGTCTGTCCTCAATGGAAGGACCTTTTCTTTCGGCCGGGAAAAAGAAAGGCCAACTGAAACCGGGAAATGTGCTATTTACTTACATGGAAATGAAAAATCAGTACAAGCCCAAAAATTTCCACCACAAAGAGCCAACACCTCCCCAGATGATACCATTAATTACAGCCATGATGAACCCCATTTTGAAGATATCTGGAAGGTCTACGTAACCAGCTGTTGAAACAAAAACAATTCAAATCAGTCATATCAGCCACCATGCTAAGCTTCAACATGACTTACGTTCATAAAAAAAGGGGAGAAAGGATAAAGATAAGGTTTTCCTTAACAAATAAGCCTTTTGGTCACCAATTGCAACTAGAATCAGCAGAACAAGAATAAAAGCATTCACCTATAATGTTTCCTTTAGAAGGTTTTCAAAAATTTCAGTCATTTTTCTTTTCAACCAATACACCATTGAACAAACAGCAGTCTCAAGATTGAGAACATAGAAAGAAAAGTGTTGGAACAACCAGACTCAATTGACTTGTACATATTCTGAGAGAAGGGTACTGAATAAACACATGCAAAATAATGATATTAGATGACATTACAGAGAGAGACTAACCTCCATAGTATACAGCAGCCTGGCCACTACTATAGTGTGTTATTGCACCAAAAAGATTTGTATTGTAACCTAAAGCAAGTGCTGCCAGAACACCAGGAACACCGGCTGCCCTATGCATGGCAAGAAAAGCAGAGTATAAAGCCCCCACATGTCCAGTCTGACTAGCGAAAAGGTAGTGGATGAAGAAATAAGCTATCTGAAGAACAGCTAAGGCGGCTGGCCAGCTCAAAGAGAACGACCGAAGGCTATTGGCCACACAGTCAGACATCCAGTTCACAATACCAAGGTTTGTCAACTGGCTTGCCATACCTACCAAAATGGCAAACCAAGCTAAGGTATCCCATGCCGATTTCTCCTCCAAGCAGTCATTCCAGTCAAGAACTCCTGATAGGAGAAGTATTGATAAACCGATCATTGCAGCTACAGTACTTGCTATGCCAATAGTGTCTCTGCAGGAACATAAAAACATTGTTGGTACACAATTCAACGATGAGAAATTGTAAGAAAAACAACAGTTTGCATTGCTACACAGACAGGTATAACTAGTGGACTCTTGGATAGTCATCAACAGAAGGTGTAATACTCGTAAGCATAGTTGAGTTTCTGAGAAGACACCAAATGTACTACTTATTACTAATTACTAATGACTTCACATTATTACCATAAGTTCTTCTGTTATGCATACAAAAGAATTCCTAAGAGTGCTTCCATAATAAGCCAGAGAGTATAAACTTGGTGACCAGAACAATGACGAAAATTAGAAAGTACTAATTAGAAAACATGGACCAGGTTCTCCACCCGAGAGGTCAACAAACTTAGAAATCAGTTAAAAAAGATGCATGCATACACATAGATGTGTAGAAATAATAGTAGGCAGGTGACATACCCAAAGATCCACAAAGACACTGCAAGAAGCATTGTGAAAACCATAATCCATTCATTTCTTGTGACAGGACCCATACTTTCGAGTTTCTTGGCAGCCAGGGCAGGAGCCTCTGGAGTGTCCTTGATTTCGGGGGGATAGAGCTTGTACAAAATCAATGGTGTGAGAAGAAGACAAACAAGTGCGGGTAAACTAGCTGCCTTAAACCAAGTGACCCAAGGGTTTGAAACTATCACCCCAAGCTCCTCTGCTAATTTGATACACAGCAGATTTTGAGCTGCAGCAGTTAGGAAAAGAGCACTAGAGTTACCAGCAGACTGTCATAGATCAAAAAGGTAATGCACAAGTCACTTTATTATGAAATGATAACAGTTTGTAAGAAGAGACAGGACACATAAAGAAAATTCAGCAACATCAGAATAAACGCACACAAGTTGCTTCACAATTAGAAAACAACACCCTGTAAATCTTATAAAACCTGTGTCTAATGATTTTTATCGCATAAATCTCCAGATATTCTGCAGACCAAAAGCAATCAAATATCCAAATTTTTCTGTCACACTAGTATACCAATCTAGCAAAATCAATCAGGCATTAGATGAAAACAAATCCTCCTACATCTCCTTGCATGTCTTTTTCTTCCGATGTTTTATAATATTTTAATAAGTATACACTATTCTTGTAAAAAATTAACACTACCAATCAATTAGAAATCATGTTTGCTGTAACTTTTGAAATAGTCATTATCAAAGTAAATTGACTTATCATTCACGATATTTTTTAAATGAACGACTGTGTAAAAACATTTCACACTCTTCCATGCATTTTTTTATTTGAGCCCAGAAGTTCAGATTTGAACTCGTAATAATAAATTATTTATAAGATCGAACATGCAGAAGAGAAAAAGAAAACCTGGAATTGGTTCTGAACGAGGTAAGCCCCGAGTTTCTTAGCCGAGGGAGTGGCGGGTTCACTGCCAGCAGAGAGTGAGAGTGACTTGATAATGGGCAAGAAAACCCCACCGGCCCTGGCGGTGGTGCTAGGCATTGCAGGAGCAATCAGAACCTCACTGAAAGTGAGCCCATAAGAGAGGCCCAGAGTGCTCTTTCCCATCCACTTCACGAAGTAGGTGGCAATCCTATCCCCGAGTCCAGTCTTCACGAATCCACGAGCAAAGAAGAAGGAAATGACGATGAGCCAGATCACCTCATTGGTGAAGGCGCTGAAGGCTGCTGAGAAAGTGAGAGTCTTGGTGACGACGGTTGCGGTGAGGCCCAGAAAGGCCCATGCACCGACGGGGAGCGGGCTGAGAACGAGGCCCGCGATGGTGGAGAGGAAAATGGAGAGGAGCTGCCAGGCCTCGGGGGTGACTTCCACCGGTTTGGGGACGAAGAAGCGAACAATGAGGCCTATGCCTATGGAGATCACAAAAGGCAGGGGCTTTGCACCCTGGAGAGGTGTTGGTGTTGGTGGTGAGGACTTTGAAGCCTGAATTGGGTAATGGGGTTTCGAAAAGGGGTTGAATTTAAAGGTTTTGGGTTTGGAAGGGAAGGAAAAGGGTTGAGAAATGACGATGGGTGATCGGAGAGCTGAAGGGGTGGCGCGAGAGAATTGGGATCTGGAGATGACGGCGCGAGGACGATGATGGAGTTGGGAGAAGCGAGAGAAGGAGGTTGAGGTTGATGGTGAGAGAGAATGGAGTGCAAAGCTCTCCATTGGAATGGACGAGTGAGTGATGCTGCTGATTCTTGGTTTGGTTCTGAACTTTTGTTTGTGGTTCGGCGTAAAGAGATTTAGTTCGGTATTTACAATGATGTGTGAGGGAGGAACCAATGTTCTATGTGAGGTGGGAAATCGTAGGACACTTGCTAACCTCTTTTCCCAAGATGCTCTGTTTTCTCTTCACTTTCTATTATCTTTTTTCTATCCCACTTGTATTTTCTCCACTTTCTTCTCTTCTCCTTAGCCTATCGCTTTCTGCTATTTTACTTCAGACAAACCACTGGAATCACTTTCTCATTCTTTTCCCCCTCTCATTTTATCAACCTGAAAAATGGCAAACTATCAATTTCATGAGATTTGGGAATCCTATATCCTTCAAATTAACTTCAAAAGAATTTTAAATTTATAATCAGTTTAAAGTTTCTACGAGATTAGGTTCTAATGTCCTTAAACTATTTTAAATGTATGGTTATATGATACTGAAACTACGAGACATTGATTGTAAGGTGTTTGTGACAACAATACTATTCATCATAGTAGTTAAAGAAGAGAATAGGGATATCATAGCGTATCAGATTTGCCGTAGGTCTGATCCCTCAGTCCACCAGTTAGATTGAAATTTTCAACCCACTTAACTAGTTTAATCGGTGGATCAAAGGCGGGACAGTCCGTTCTGATATGTTAACCCATCTTTTTAAAAAAATTTAATATTTACAAATTTAAAATAATTAAAAATAAATAATTTTTTTACATTATATAAACAAATTTATATATATATTTAGAAGGAAAAATTTTTAAAAAGTAAAAAGAAAAAATTAAAAAAAAGTGATCGACCTACCTGTCCTAAGGCGGGACGGGTTGAATTGTCCAACCCATTTTTTAGTAGCGGGCCAATTCGACCCAACTTGTTTTGGGTGGACCAAAAATGGGACAGACCAAAATGGATCAGATCCCTAGGTGAGAACAATAACACCTAGTTCTGAGAAATTAAAATTCATATTTATTTTAAATTGTGACACACGATTATTTTTATTAAAGTGTGTTTCACACTGATATATTAACAAGCCCAAAAATTAGTATTAGATTAAAAATATGATTAAATATGTTTTTGGTTGTTCAACTTGTAGTGAAAATTAGAATTAATCCCTCTTGAAAACTTTGAACTAATTTAGTTTTTCAACTTTGTAAATGCGTTAATTTAGTTCTTTAAACAATAAATTTTTAAGTTTATTTAATGTTTCAGACACATTTTATTATAGTATTTTAATTTGTTTATCTGTTTGACACATGTTCGCTTCAATGTTAGCTGAGAAACGCGTTTGAAACATCAAATAAATTTAAAAAGTTTTTGTTTAAAGGACTTAATCCATGCATTTTTAAAAATAAAGGACTAGATGTGTTCAAGATTTTTAAGAGGGATTAATTCCAAATTTCACTAAAATTGAATAACTAAAAGCATATTTAACTCTTAAAAATATTATATACAAGACTATAATATATTATATTTAATCTTAAAAACAATAGTACTAAATGTAATAAAAACATTTTTAAAACTATAAACAAGTATGTAATTTTCTTTTTTATTTTTTAAAAACATATAAAAGTTTTAAAATTGAGAAGAAGAAAAACTTTGGGACGTTTTTTTAATTACATATGAAAAAACAAATACAGCCACATGAAAAGCCCGAACTTTTTTCTTGTTTTTTGATATCTTGTTGTTCAATAATGCCTGTTTATAAACAAAACCCTAACATTTGAATAGTATAAGGTTTTGTTTCTCTAATATTTTCAAACTTGAGTTTTAATCTCTCTAAAAAGAGGTTTATTTTATCATTTAAATATTGAAATACATCACATTTAGTTTTTATATGTTTTAAAAACACTCTGTACCAATGATCTAACACTTTTGGACAAATTATGTGCTTCATAGAATTAAAGCGACAAAAAGAAGAATACATTTTTAACCATTAGAAAGTCAAAAAATATATGTATTCTTATATACATGTGAAAGTCACAGATTCTGATCATATATACAATCATATATTAAAATAAAACTTCAGAATTATAAAATGCTTAGAGAAATGTTTTTTTAACGGCCATTACAACCACTTGATACTAATTTTTAAAGATAATATAACCATTTAGAAAAATAAAGTTTAGTATGATTAGTAAGGAAAAAGACATAAAGGATAGAATAAATAATGTAAAGTGGGTGTAAAAAATCATAGAATCAATGTTTTAAATCATCACAACATGACACGTAGCATTTTGTTGTTTGTCAAGGCTATCAGTATGACTTTATCTCCACTCCGAAAGATAAGTTCGCAACTCCAAAACACTTAATTTAAGTGCATATATATATATATATATATATATATATATATATATATATATATATATATATATATATATATTTTTTTTTTTTATTTTTTTTTTTTTTTTTTTTTTTTTTTTTTTTT
>Ga0099822_1000105_pt1 | contig 51090 bp, 26 predicted proteins | sample CowpeawhiteBW_FD_76839 | JGI IMG/M metagenome (GOLD analysis project Ga0099822, IMG submission 76839) | Root nodule microbial communities of legume samples collected from California USA - Cow pea white BW | ecosystem: Host-associated > Plants > Roots > Nodule | place: USA: California | collected... | reverse complement strand
TATATGGATTAAGAGAATTATGGAGACTCTTGGCCTCAAAATTCAGAGTAAAGTTCTAGTGTTATGTGATAGTAATTCAGCTATTCAATTGTCCAAAAATCCAGTCTTCCATGGAAGGAGTAAGCATATAGATATAAGATTTCATTTCTTAAGAGATATGGTCAAAGATGGAAGCATTGAACTAAGTCACTGCAACACCCAGAATCAAATCGCCGACATAATGACCAAGTCTTTAAAACTAGAGCAATTCATAAAACTCAGGAGAATGTTAGGCGTGGTTGAAGCATATGAAGTAAACTAAATGCTCTCTTTGACATTTAGTTGAAGGGAGGGAATGTTAGATATTTATTCTGTTTAATTTAAATTGCTGATTTGTTAAATAAGAGGTCAGTTACTGATCGGATATTTAGGAATAGAGCTAATTTTTAGCTCTCATTAGTTTTGCAGTTACTTCAACCCACTGCGTGAAATCAGTGGGTGGGTTATTTTTTCTGTTTCTATGTCATTATAAATTTGTATTATTGTTTATATTTGAATAACAGAATATAGAGATAATTTTTTTTCAAAAAGCTGTTACCTGTCTTTTGTTCACAAGGTTATTAGTTGATTTTACATGATGAAACTTCTATTTAGAAAAAAAATAGGTAAAATTTGTTTAGACTTTGTGTCTTGTATGTTATAATTGTAATACATGTCAATTCTAATTCAACATTAATTTTCGTTACACTTATTTTATTATGTTTAAAGTACCTAAATATTCCTTTAGGGTATTAATAATACCAAAATATATGTAAAATAAAATAATAGAGAAGTTGGTTTGTTAGGAGATACTCTTTATAAAGATGTGTGAGTCAACATGATACTTTTTTGAAGAAAACGTGAGTCAACTGCTAATGACTTTTAAGCAATCTAATCAATTAAATTAAAACTTCATCTTGGTATGGTAGTTGTGTTTTGGACATATTGTATTTTGTATTGGATGAGTTTGTGATAAACATTGTTCAGTAGTAATTCCTAAAGTAAATAGTTTGATCGTGTGAAGATTGAACTTAAACTTATTAAACTTATTTCTCTTTATGATTTGATTGTTTAATACGATTATTATAATTTAGACAAAAGCATATTAATTAATTTAATCTTGGTATTAGTTTTTGTGATAAAAATAATAGAGAATATTGTAAAAATTGTGGTAGTAAATGATAATTAAAATTGTATTTGACCAAACAATCAAGATTAAAGTTTCTTGATGATCCTATTTAAATCTTAATAATTGTAAAAAAAAAAAATAAATTCTTCCTTCAAATTTTAATATTTGTCATTTCAAACCATAAAACACTTAATTGATACCATATAATCTTAAATATTAAGCCGTTTATTTCAATGATTGTGAAACAATTTGCAATGATGATTTAAGTGAGAAACATTCATCCATGTATAACAAATTTGTAAGAAAAATATTGAGGTGATGCACAAAGTTAAAAATAATATAATTTGGGTGAATTTATTAGTATAGGAAAGAAGAATTTGGATTGTTCATATGTGTGACAAAGTGAGTTGGTATGACGAATTAGCATGCTAACCCACTAAAACAATAGGACAAAAAGACGAGTCAAGCTGACCTTGACCTGTTGACCTTTTCTTTTGTTTTTTTAGTCTTTTTAAATTAAAAATAATTAAAAAAATAAATTTTTAATATTATATTTTTGTAAAAATGTAAATATATAATATTATTATAATTTAAATTATTATAATTGTAAAATCTAAAATAAATTATAATTTTATTCTTAACATTTTTAATAAATTGTTTCTTTTTGTGACTGAATATTTTCACAAAACTTAAATCTATATTCATTTAAAAAAGATTCCTTAATTCATTTTCAAAATTTGAAAAAAAACTTTTGAATTGTTCAATTACTTGAACATATATTTTTTATTGTAAATTTTTACTGAGTTAACTATAAATAAAATGTTATACTAACAAAAATTCAGAATTTTTTTTAATAATTTTTTTAAAATATAATTTTATAATTAGTTTAATAAAAATATATTAGTACTAATTTTTTTTGAGACTTTTCTTAAACATGATTTTATAATTAATTTTATAAAAATTATTAGAACTAAAAAAACTTCTGTAGACTTTTTTTTTTCGACATAAAGAGAGTGTTTTATCTTCTCACCCTTGAACCAACACTGCATCTGGTCGAAGCAAAATAATAGAAATTTTTAGATTATCAATACAATTATATTGTAAAAAATTAATATCCAGGATAATAGATATAAGTTAATAAATAACCAGTAAAAGAAAACGGAAGCAAAAGAGGACTGGGATTAGACTTGAAAAGTCAAATATGGCAGAAAAAGAAGGAAAATGCATGTTATACTTCTTATGATTTAACTCTTTTACATAGATGATATTACAAATAAAATTTGTCATATCGATGAATGGAAACATATGTAATAAATATACTCCGATAAAGAGCGTGTTTAGTAAGTTGAGAAAAGATGAAACAGATTATGGTTCAACTTCTCTTATTAATATTTGGAAAATATAAAATTAGTTTGATTGATGAGTTTTGAAGGATGGATAATGTTCCATGCTTACATGAGATTTTATATGAATAAAATCATCAACTGTTATGATGTTACCAATAAATTAATTTTTTAAATTTGAATAATATAAATGAAAACGCTCTTCTTCTTTTTTAAAGGACCATTAAGATATCTTTTAATGAAGATATAATTAAAAAGGATAATCTGATATGATTTATCATGGGTTGACTCAACTCGACTCTCTTGTTAGCGAACCTAAAAAGTTTGAACCTGATCCGACCCACAACGGATTGGTGAGTTAAACGGGTTGACTCATGGATTCAATTAATTAAAAAAAATATTTTTTTATATTTTTTCAGTCAAAACTAAATTATAAGTCTATTTAAAATCTAAATAAATTTTAATACAAACCAAAATCACAAAAATATAAATTATTTATGTGTTGGGTAAAAAAAACAACCTTAACATGACCCAAGTACAAAACCCAACTTAGCAAAAAATAATTGTGTGACTCTTTCACACAGGTTCAACCCGAATGAACCGAGTCAAAAATCAACCCGTATTAAAATTTGTAAAAAAATTTCAATCTAACCTGACTCAAATCCATGGTAAGCCAAGTTGATTCTTAGGTTCCAATCCATTTTGATATCTCTAAAGGAATATTAGTCAACAATAAAATTAATAAATACTCCGTACTATAATAATAAATATGAATTAAAAAAAAATGAACGAAAATCTGCATTACAAAAACTACCACTTGTCACATTAGCTTTCAATTTTAAAGAAAGTCCTAAACTAAGTGTGTGACATGAGTTAAAGGTCTAAAACAAAGGTGATGTCATTGATTAAACTAAACACCAAAAAAAATAAAGATAATTTGTTGGCTTCAGAATGTTTAGATGTATGCAATCCACGAGAGTCACTGGATTTGATCTAATCCACAATGTAAATTCTGAATCAAAATCTCTCAATGGATTTCATGGCCTAGTTCTAAAAGAAGTTTTCGTTTTCTTGTTTGTTAAGCATTTGAAACCCTTTAGCTTTCATTTTTAAAAGAAATAAACACTTTTCTCTTCTTATCACAAAGTTTCCAGAAAGCCATTTCTGAAATAACACCTACTTTCGCACTAGAAAAAAAATAATATATTAGAAAAAAACAATTTAGTTTGTTTTAATTAATATTATATTTGTCGGAAGCCTTAATTGAATAAAAATAAAACTAATTTATAACATATAAATATATTTCACATTTTTTTTGTCTGTTTTTGTTTTTGTTTGCTTTTCATTTTTGAGTTTGTTTGGATTGCATGGATGAGCTTTTCCACAAATGGAGAATTCAGTGCGTATATGATGTTGTGCTACTTTTGAATAATGGAAAATGCACTTGCATTCAGAATTTTTAAATGAAGAAAAATGTGTTATATGATTGATTAGAATGGATGAATGAACATAGGGATTAAAAGTGTGGCAATGAGAAGAGAGATTGAAGTTTGCAATGAATGAGATTGTTTATTATTTGTGGCATTGTTGGTGGGTCTAAGTTGCCATGGCGTCACCCAACAGAAGGAACAACGTTTGTCACACAAAGCTTTCCATCACCCTTCTTAGTTTACAACTTAAGACCCCACCACACCAACCCATCAACGTAACCATTCAAAGGGAAAACTCAACTAATCATTTCTAGTTAATGCTTAAGTACAAATGTCCTTCATCACTCTATATATCCACATAAAATGAGGCGTGCTTAAGTTTTATAAAGAGATTTATTAAGAAATGTAGTTTAAGTTTAGTTCAATATATTTATTTCACGTCAATATATCTCGATTATGAAACTAAAAGTTAATAGGTGATCTAATAACGGATGAAATAATAGATTAAATTGTTGAAAATGTAGCATCGACTAGAGATAAGACAATTTCATAATATATAAGTGAGGTACAACCTTACCTTACAAGTTGCGGTTTGGTGGAATTGAGTTAGACTTAAACTTACTTTTTTAACATGTTTTTAGAACCATTATTTAAAAAAGTTCATCTTAACAAGATTTTTTGAAACAGAATGCATATTTAAAAAATGAAAATAAACAAAATATTAGTACAAATTGTGAGTTTTAAAATTTTTTAATAATTAGAGACTTGTATAGAGGGTTTGATTACACAAATTATGTTACCACTCGCAAATCCCATCTTATAAGCTACAGTTTTGTAGGATTTAGTTGGATTTAAACTCATTTTCTTAATATAGTATCAGAGTTATTATTTAAAAAAAGTTTGTTTTAACAAATTATTTTTTGGAACAGAATGTATATTTAAAAATAAAAATAAACAAAAATATTGGTAGAAATTATGAGTTTTAAAAGTTTTGAACTCACATTAATAATTAGAGACCTGTAGAGAGGGTCTGATTACACAAATTATTTTACCACTTTGTATAGAAAAGTTAAAATCGACATGTAACATGTCCATAAGTTTCATAATGGATCTGAAAGGCTTAATTGAACGAGTGTTTCAAAGCTTAATAACATTGGATTTAGGGTTTATTGAAAAAGATATATTGTTGTAAAAACTTAAACATACATATCACCCAGTTATTTAATAATTGTATTATTTTTATATTATTTAGGACGATGACGAAGATAATTATTTGATAATTGTATTAAGTAAGATGATACGTCATCCGGTTAACAAAAAGTTAAAAAAAACTCAGTTGAAATCATATATAACTTTAAATACTTAATATATTAAAAGAATTAATAAAATTTAATTAAAAATACTTAAATTTATGATGAACTTGAAGTTAATTACACCATAAACAGTTACAAAATTATTCAATTCTATTTATGATTAATTTTTTTATCTCAAAATACTTGTGAATGTCACGTATGACAAGAATAAGATCACTATCGAAATAAATTCATTAGTATTGATCATATTATTTTCAAACACCAAAGAAAAGTTTAGGTTGAAAAGAAAAAGGTTGGATCTTTTTTAAGTTTGTCTGGCATAAATTCACAAGGGTTGTGTCTTTGGTTAACAAAGTAGATAAGGTTAGAAGCATATGATATATAGGAGTGGGTGCACAATGAAAACCTATACATGCATCGCAATCGTTTTAACTGTAGCATAAACCTTGCTACTACTCATTAATGCAAATCCTTTGTTTGGATATGGTGGATACAGTAGCCACAAAATCTTGTATATATCTCACTCATTTTGATCCCTCCACGTTTAAGCAATTGGACCACAACATGTCTATTTCGTCTTTTTCCTTTCTTTCAGATTTCAGCGATGCCTTTCAGAGATTATAGAATATACCCAAATATATGTAGTGCACATGAAAAAAAGAAACCTAAAAGACCTGCAATGTGATAAAATTAAAGACCAAAATAAGCATGGACATAACTTTCAATCGCAACCATCATTGCTCAATATACAAGAATCTCACACGTACCTGTATGCACTTCTTTTGGGATTTTATGGTCTGTCTTGTCTCGAAAGAACAATAATGCACTCAACATATAGAGATGATGATCCAGTATATTATATAAAGCAAAAATAAAGATATTTTTTGCTATAAAAATGCTAAGTCATTTCCTATGAGTGTGTCCATGAGAATCATGACAGCATAATTTTACAATTTGGAAGGAAGATTTTGACAATCAGTACTATTTGTCCATTCCTTAGAAACATGTTGAAAATGGCAGACATGAGATTGTAAATAACGGCTGTCGGTGTTCCTATATTGCAGATTATGCGGATCAAAATTTTAGACCTCGAGTTACCCTATTACCATATTTTAGACCGTATCGAAGAGATTTCTCAGATTTAGTTTATGGTTATATGGTCTGTTTTTCTTTTATTTCTTTTCTTGTAAAATTTACTTTTCAGAATATAATAAATAATTTTAAATTCTATTTTTTGGATGACGTTTATTATATAGAGTTTTTTTTTTTAAAATAAGCAACGCTCTGAGGAATGAACTTTCTGAAAGAGAGAGAGATTCTTTTTGGACCTTTTTGTACTGTAATAAATTCCATTTCAATAAATATGTAACAACTGCTTGAAATTTAAATAAGGGTGAATAGACAACCGAAAAGGGGAGCTTCATAAAATTAACAGCCCAAACTTTTTCGTTCTTTTTTGTCACCCGTGAAAAGGAACATCTTTATCATATTTACTATAATGTGAATTTCTCTCACAATCTAGAAATGATATTTTGATGCATCTTTTTGATCATCATGTTGATCCACCAAGAATCCAGGTCTTTCACGTTTGGAGGTTTTCTTTGTCCAACCTAAGAGAAAACGACACGCCCCACCTGGAATCAGCCCGCACAAACATCTTTTCATTTGTTTTTGGCCTTTTCTTACAACACAGAATTCAGCCCCTCGATCACAATTTTTTTCTTTTCAATCATATTTTTCCGTTGTTTGTGGGAGACCTGCTGAAATCTTTGATCAAAACAGTGTAATTAAAAAATATCAGGAAAAAGGTGCATCTTTTGCTATTTTTTGACCTCAACAACCAATGTGAAACGGAGTTTGTAGATTCCAAAGATCCCCAACATTATTTCAGGGGAACAAAAAGAACTTATTGTGATTAAAAAAAAAAAATCCATGGAAAACCAAGGCAGGCAGGGTCCAGTGAGAAAAAACTGTGCTTAATTTGGGAGGCACGTTGGCAATGAAAAGGATGAGCGGCAAGTAACATGGCGATTAGAAGTCAAAGGTGTGTGTAGCACATTCTCACAGTTTTTTTGCCTCCTTATGTTAAGAATGGAAACAACTATGATGTCTGAAAGCTATTTTTCTCTGTTTCAACGTGATTTTAACCTTCATTCAGTTTAATTCAAAGTTCAAATTTGATTTTCCCTTTGCTTTGTACAAATGGACTAAAAGGGACTATGTGACAGGTTTCTACATTCCACTCACCTTCCCTGCTTAACTAGCAGAATCAAGATTTTTTTTCCTCTGATTTTTGTCTGTTAACCACATACTATTCGCAGGAATGTGGCTTTTGGCCATTCAAATCTGCACTATTAGTGACTTAAATCAACTGCATTCAAAGTCTAAAGTTGAACTTAAATGGAGTGACATCCCTACCCATTCGTGTTTCAAGGGTGAAGAAAAAGGAAGTTTCGATCCAACCTCACACTATCATTCAATCATGCACATGACTAATAACATCTCATCTTACAATAATGATTTATGAAAAAGCAGGATAGAGTGATAATCTTATTTATTTTAAAGGGGAAGAAAAAGAATGCTCCCAGCTTATGTTATTTTGTTAGTCAAACGTATCTAATTTTTCACCTGTCAAACAATCAATTAGAAAATAAATGGCAAGCATTATATATATTTTAACCCTAATAAAATATATAAATGGCAAGCATTATATATATTTTAACCCTAATAAAATATATAAATGGCAAGCATTATATATATTTTATACCCAACTGGGTACTCGGACTTAATTCTCTTTGCATATTTCCATTATATATATGTTTTATACATAACTCAGTACACTCTATAATGCATATCCCGCTATATTACATTGAATTGACAAAATATTTCCTATTGCAACATCTTACTTGATGACATTGCAAGATTACATATGACTTCTCCAAGGGAAAACGCTTTCTTCTCTCTCCCTGTAGTAAAATGTCAAGATGAATAGGAAGTCAGTAGCCTAGTGAAAAAACAATGAGCAAACCATCAGTCTTCATAAAATCAGCGATCCTTTGGAGATGTAATCTTTCCTCCAGTTCCGGCCCGACGCATCATCTCTGAAATATACTTAATGTCAGGAATAGTTTAAGATTAAGCAAACTTTAATGTACAAACATGTGCCATAGGGGTTGCTTTTCAAATAGGAATATCTGGATTTGATTTCCTAGCAATCAAAAGAAAGAAAATAAGCCCCGACGAATCGTTTTCTAGCAATAATGAGGGCACCTGCTTTAACCTTTAGACTTTTGGCAATTTAGTTATTCGTTCACACATTTCCCAAAATTTTATTACTATTACTAACTATCTCCAAGGTGCAAAATTAGCATTTGGTTAGAGGAAAAAATAAACATAATGAAATGTTTGCTGTTAACAATGTAAAATGATTGATGAAAATAGTGTAAAGCTAAGATGCTTGAAGTTCGGATGGTATTTATAAGAGTAAAATGTTTTGTAACATGAAATAATAAGGACAAATTCCAAATAGATGCTATTTTATTAGCAAGTAGGGATCCATGAGGAAAATGGAAAAAATAGAACGAAGTAAAGGTTTAAAGTTGGGATGGATTTAAAAAATAAAATAAAATAAAGTTATGATGGGTAATTCACAAATGTAAAACTTCAACAGGTATTTGTAACTAGACATAGAAAAGATAAATGCTGAAGAAATGTTGTGCGGGAAATTACAATGGTACATATTAAAAGTTGGAAGGCTCGAGCAGGTGAGCACCTCCAATATAACCAACCTCTAGGAGGATTTCCCTAATATAACTTTAGGCAGTTTCTTCCTGCACTTCCATAAATTTCTTCAAATAAATTATTATATTTTGGATTGTGTAATCTGAAATTAAAATCTTATATTCCAAAATTTACAAGCTAAAATACATTTTTTTTATATTTCCGAATATACAATCTAAAATATAATTTATTTTGGAAATCACAGTCTCGCATACAGAAATTGTATTCCAGTGTCCCATCCAGATAGAATTTTTTTATTTTAAATTCCGAAATATACAATTCAGAATAAAAAAAAAATTATGAGGGTGCAGGTTGAGACAATGGAAGTGCAGGAAGAAATGGAAATGGCCTCACCTTTACTCTAGCTAATTTTAATTGAAAATGTGTTTGGACCATACTTTGGGTTAAAAGATATCAATGTCCTTAAACTCTCAATGAGAGTTCCATAGGACAAGCCCAAGTCCATTTGTAATGGACATTTCCAAGTGCTATTCAGCATTTGCATAAGGGGTTAAGTGGTCCATTAAACCAGATTTAATCTAATTTTTTATCAATCCAATTAAATTCAATTGAATCAAGTTTACCTCTTTTTAGCAGCTGGATCCAATCCAACTTAATTATAACTGGATTGTATTATCAAGTTGAAATATTTTTAAAAAAATATTACCTCTGAAGAAAAAAAACACCTCAAAATAAATATTTTCAATGTTTCTGATTATAAGATAACAAGAATAATTATAACATACAAAAATAATATTAACATGATAAAAACATAGAATTGATTTTTTATAGTAAAATTATTAGAAAAATCTTATATTTATTTATTATGTAGTTGGGTTCAATCAGGTTTGAAATTCATAAATCTATTCCTCAAACCAACTCTAATTGGAGACATTAAATAACTCAACCCAATCTAACCCACAAAAGTATAATTGGATTGGTTAGGAAGGGAGCAGGGCTTGTTGCTCATCTTGCAGCTGACCAAATGCCAGGAAAGGAATATATACTCTTTTTAAAGATGATTTTATATGTTCCAAATGGAAAAATACACCAGCCCTCATACGTGCAAAAAGAAGAAAGAAAAAAAGAAGTAAAGGCCATTTTAAAATTGGTAAAAAGAGAAAACTTGCCTCGTTTCCACTCTAGCTCTTCAGCCAATTCTTCTTTCCATTTCCTTTGTCTCTCCGAGAAGTTTGAGCTGCAGATCAAAATAATTTGAGTCCCATTTCCACATACGGGCAGAACAAATACAAGGACAGAACATATATACAGTATCATAGGTGGTAATTTATTATGCAGATTCGGTGTTTTATTTCCGTAACATGCGATGCATTTAATAAAATTATATATTAGGCAGATTACTGAGGTAAAACTCCAAATCTATATAGAGACCAATACAAACAGTACCTATAGTGCTGAATGTAAGTTTTCTCCATAAAATTGCATTTACTATCAAGCACCAGATACGTACCTTGCACTAGATGATTCCAGCACAGCGTCATGAAGAGTCTCCTTTAATTCATTAAGCTCAGATGGCTGAATTTCCTGCAAAGGTTGACAGTGAGCACCATTATGCTTCGATCGGTATTTGGTATGACTTCCAGGGCTTGCTACGGTAGCACTGCCAACCATTGAGAACCGTCTCCAAGCCTGACTAGGCGATCTGAGTTTTGATGTTACATTTGGGACACCCGATATAACTTTACTCTTTGCAAAGGAAGTAGGAGCAACGGCTGCATTTGATATGCTAAAGAATTCTTCATAAAGAGGTGTTTGAAGCTTCTTCAGTTCAAGGGCCTATTGTAAGACATTAAAATAAAATTAAAAAAAATGTTTCTAATCTTAACAATGCTAGATTTAAAGAAAAAAGAAAACAAAATACAAAGGTAACAACCATTGAGTAATGCTATACTGAGAGTCAACAAATATATGGTCTTGAATTAAAATAGAACCTTAGTATCAAGGAAGTCTCTAATTTTACATTCAGTAACTTCTTCATCATCTTCAGTTCCTAGAGGCTCACTTGAAAATGACAAGTATGGTCTGTTTTTCTCTAAATATTGGGTTTCATTAAAATTGCAAAGATGATCATCCGCAGGTTTGCTCGAAGGATTGCAACTCTATTCAAGCAAATTGATCAGCTCAGAGTTAAAAAATTACTAATCATAAATGGAAACATCTAAAACAGGGGAAGATAAAGCAAACATGACACCTTCGTATCATCAGAAGCTAATAGAGATTCAGATTTTACTGGTGAACCAATCAAAAAATCATCTTCATCTATCAGACACATGTCATCATCATTGTTGTCTGCTCTCTGGTAGGAATCTGCTTTATGATACACAGTTGAGAACTTTATGCTATCTATCTGACAAACATCCTTCAAGCCAGTGCAAGTTGATCCCTGGACAGAATCCAAGCTGCAAAACCAATATGATATTAGTTGATCATCCATGCCCGAAAGAAGTTTCACCAAAAACAGATGTACTTACAAGGTTCTAGAGTTCATTCCATATGTTGCCATCTTATTGCAAGAATCCTGTGATAGGAAAAATAAACAGTTGATGAAAAGCAAGTTATGGTGTGCATCATATATACTCACAGCTTGGACACTAACCCTGATTGAACTGCGTAAGATTGAATGAGATCCATGATATTCAGAGGTGATGAACGGATGCTGCAGATGATAAATAAGGCAGAATCACTACAGTAACTTTGAAGGAAAAGATAAGTAAACAAATTCAAATGAATGTTCCACACTTGGGCTAGTTGTAAATTTAACTGTTATTTATTTTTGTTATAGCTTTTAGCTAACTTCAGCTATTGGTGGATTGATGTATTTTTTAACCAAAATCATGTGTAATAATTCATTCAGTTTATTTTTATTGAAATCAATTAACAAGAGTTCACTTTCTGAGTTCATGAGTTTTCTCTTGTTTACAAAACCTTGATATGCTATTAGCGCACTAAGGAGAAAATTGGTTGTCTTTGGAAAAGACTAGGTTTCAGGAATACGACTTGGTCCTCATACATAAAAATGGACTAAAGCAAAAAGAGGACGAAACCTCACTACTAATAGTGTGACTAAAAAAAGAACTATGATTGTGCTTACCTAACTGAAATAACACACAAAAACAAGGATTTTAACTTGGAAAAACTAGATGTTAATTATTGCAAAACTTATCAAGACTTGGATTTTGCAACTGAGACAATAGATTAAAGGGAGCCATATAAAATATTATGAATAGGATGAGGGGGAAGGTAAATAACCAAAAGTACAAAGAGAAGAAAAATAAGATTTACTACTGATTATATGATTATTGAACCCAGAATCAAGGACCCAGGAGTTCAAAGAGTGAGAGACGCTGACAAAATCATTACCAATTAGAAAGAGGCTTCGAGGTCCCCATACCATTAAAGGAAACTGTTGAAGATTGTTAATGATTTAATGTTAGCAGAAGCAGATTCTACAAGAGCATATTGTGCAAGAACATTTATTACTAGTTATATGGTCGATGACTCTAAAATCAAGGATCCAGGGGCTTAAAGATTGAGAGATGCCGACAAAATCATTACTAATATGTGCAATAGAAGCAATGGACCAAAAGCTTGACAGTCCCCATACTATCAAAAATCACTGAAGATTGTTAGAAGTATAATATCATGAACCCATATCCAAGTTGAGAACTCTGAACCTTCACCTCTCACTTGGGGGGGGGGGGTTCATAGTTGATTGTTTGTTAGCTTAACCATTAGTTATAGGTTTCATTGTTCTCCCTTCAAGTTAATTTCCATAATTGGCATCTTGATGCATAGTTGAACCAAAACCATATGTAATCTCACCCATTTAGTTCAATTTTTATAAAATCAAGTAAACAAGAGCATTAATTTCTCTGAGTCAATGAGTCATCTCTCAATTACAAGCTTGATATTTTGTCATGATGGTTGATATTGTGTAAGTTAGGGAAAATGTTTAAAATACCTGTAACAACTCTGATGCAGAAGGCCTTAAATCTGGCTCCCTGTCACCACAAATTAATGCATAGTGATTAAAAGTCAAATCATCAAAATAAATTAGCACTCTTAATCTAAAATTCAAATTGAATCACTAATTAGAATAAAATAGAATCATCATAATGGTAAAAGCATTGTATGTATGTACTTGTGGAAACATTTCAGCAAAAAGTCTTCGGCCTCAGCAGACAGATGTTCAGGTATGGGTGGATGAGATTTAGTTGTCCCGATATAGAAAATAGCTGAAACCTAAGAAAAAGAGAAGTTTAAGTGAAAGCATGTTATTGAACCCATTGCATGCATATGCACTCACACGGATATTAACAAGTGAAAGTTGATAATAAAACTAGATTAATAAGTTAGGTGAGGCTTTCATTACCTCTTGGGGATACTGTTGACTCCATGGAGGCTTCCCTGTGGCCATCTCTATCACGGTGCATGCAACACTCCATATATCAGTGGAGCTTAAAAATCACAAGTTAGATTTTGTCACAAAGAATAGCTAATATCTCAAATCAAATTTAATGACCAAAATGACAAAAAAAAAAATAGCACCATATACGTCTATGAGAAATCATAAAACGTCATTTTTGTCGCCCAGTTAAGACTTTCCACAATTTAAACATGCATAATGAAACACAATTCCATAATTTGCATTAGAAGGCCGACACTTGTCTGTTTACTAGGATTTCACTAGACCTTTAGAGTGCCTTCACAATGGTTGAAATTCGCATGCTTCTTAAAGAAAGATTCAATTTTTTCTATAATTTAAAACTCATTATTTTTTTTCTCAAAGTCATTTCCAACAAAATGAAAAGAAAGAAAAAATGTTTAAACACATAAGTCACAAGCCAGTAGCAATTTTAAGAAAATCAAACCAAGCTTTCACCGGACCAGTAGAATGCCTTCACAATGGCTAAAACCCACATGTTTCTCAAAAAAAGAAAGGCGTCACATAATTCATTCTATAATTTTAAACTCATGTTTCTTTTTCTGAATTCATTTCCATCAAAATGAAAGGAAAAAGAAAAGATTTAACAGCATACTTCATGAGCCACAAACAATTTAAGAAAACTCAAAACCATTACATATAGAAGCTTAGTCCATAATGTAGATCCTTAAACAGGTTATATGTTGATTAGAGGTTGGGAGTGAAGTTAGATTGGTGCAAACCAAATACTAATAGATAATAAAGTCATCAAATCAGGTTCATGTCAATAGGGTGAAAGTTATCGTGAACAGCATCTCTTAGATGGGGTGACAATATTAGGAGTACCACATTATGTAGGATAATCTTATAATGATAGATAGTTAAGTCGTCAAATCGAGTTAGGCTTTACAAGAAAATATCAAGACTTAACAGTTTTCAGAGATATTGGCTTTACAAGTGAGCCTAATTTCTAGAATTCACTATTTTGAAGGCTCAAATTTAATTATCAATTGAACAAAATACAAAGTTGTTATTCCTTATAATAAAAGGAAAAACTTGAGGGGCAAACAAAAAGAAGTATGTGTAATATACCCTTTTATTAACCCATTCCAAATTATTTGAATCCTACTATTATTCATAAATCAAATCATTCAACTTTGTATATCACAATACATGACTGAATGTGTACAATTTTGTATCATGGATATGAATAACATGATTCAACCATTCATATTTTTTCTTCTTTCTTTTACTTTTCATTTTGCAATTCTCATAAAAAAAAAATTGAAAGCTATATAAGCTTATATTGTTACTTAAACCTATTTGATTATTCCTAGCTTTTTTTTTTTGTCACTCAATCATTTAATGCATGTAAGTCGAATTAGCTATTTAATTGTTTTGTTTCCTTTCTTCCAAAATAGAAGTTTCAGAATCTCAGATATAACTGATAAATTTGTTTTAAAGATTTTTTCCTAGGTTTTCTTTTCATCTATTTCTAGTTTAATATTTTTACGTTGAACACTATATACAGTCTGTATAATATTTGAAGTAACTTTCCACTGTTTGTAAATCTTACAATTGGATAAACTATGATTCACAATTCAAAAATTAGTTCAGCAACTGACGATTCAAAAACAATGGCATAACAGTCAGCCTCACTATGAATATGAATACAATCTGAGAGTTCCTCTATAACCCCCTCTCAAAACAGATAAGTCTTTCCTTCCTGTCCATATCACACAAAACTATTTCCTTTTGGAAACATTTATTGGGACAAATGAATCTTAGAAAATACTTGACCGTGCTAGGATGATAATCTTTTTAGTATTATACACTTACATTGTATGTCCTGTTTGTAGAATAACTTCAGGGGACATCCAATGTGGCGTGCCCTTCATTGATTTTGCACCATTAATAGTAGCCTATATATACACAAATTCAGAAATGATGGCGACGTAACCCAAGAAACTAAAAATATCATAAAGAACTAATAACGTCAACAGTACCATACCAGTTCAACAACTTTCTTGGATGCACCAAAGTCTGCAAGTTTAATGCACCCTTTGTTATCAACTAGAATGTTGGCTCCCTGTATCCAACAACGACCAAAAGGATAAAGAGAGGCACCAAAGCAGAGAATCTTTTAGAAGTAAAAGTAAAAGCAAGAGCACGGTACCTTAATATCTCTGTGAATAATCCCATTATTGTGAAGGTATTCAAGGCCCAGTAAAAGCTGTTTCGTATACATTCTTATAACCTTAAAAAAAAAAAAAAATTGAACATTAAGCAACCATAGAATTACAACGCGATAAAATCTTATTACGCTTCATAAAGTAATAATTGAATATCACTTACGGATTCGGGGAAGGATCCAAATTTCCCCAAAAGTGATGAGATAGAACCACCAGGTACGAACTCCAGCAGAATATTTACGGAGTTCTCCTCTCTCGCAGTTCCCAAGTATCTCTATCATAATAAATAAATAAATAACAAAATGGAGGGGGAAAAGCACTTACTACATTATTGAACACCAAGGAATCAAAGTACTCTTATTCGAGTAATAAGACCACACTCACAACAATATTTGGATGCTTAAGATTCTTGAGAAGCTTAACTTCTTCTTCGAGCTCCCGAATATTAGCCTAACTCCACAGGGCATAAAGAGAATTTCTATCAATCATCACGTAGAACATCAACCAGATTACACAAAACAAGAGCATTTCATTCCACACCAAGACCTCTGAAAACACTTCTACGAAGCTCAACAATGCAAACCTATAGCACAGTAGCAGTACTAAAATCTCGTAAAAGTGAAACCGGATTTTTACCTGTGTGTTCTCCTTATAAGCGCTACCAGGCGCTATTAAAACCTAATAAAAAGCCATAAATTAAACAATTAGAACGTAATCAAGCAAAATTATAGCAAAAAAAGCGACGAAACAGAAATAGACCTGTTTGATGGCAATAAGCTCCCCGGAATCGAGGTTCATTCCCATGTAGACGTGACCGAAGGCGCCGGAACCAATCAACTCGCCCTTGCGCCACCGGATGGGAGGAGGAGGAGGTTTGAATGCGATTCGCGATTTTCGAATAACGGAGCCAAGCTTGTCGGCGATTCCGGCAAAGGGAGCATCGTCGCCCCCGGGTCGGAAAACCAGGGAGCGGCGAATAGAACCCAAAAAGTCTTGCATACTGTGGTTGTGGCTAGGGTTTGGTGAGGGTGGCGTTGTTGGCGTGAGTGGAACGGATGCAATATTTGAAAGGAAGGAATGAAGCAGATGCTGAGTTTTTCAAAATGATGGTTGCTCGCTGCTAGACAGTGTATCCCAACGGTCATCTTCTTTTGACTTTTGAATGGCCCCATTCCATCACATGAATGGTATGTCCGTAATTTCAATACTTTATGACCCACTATTTTAAAGTTCCTTTTCTATGTTGGGTGTTTTCATTTGTTTAAAAAAATGCTATTAGATGGCATATTATAAGTGAATCTGTCACTTGTTAAGGTTTTAGTAGGATGTTTAGGGTAATATACAGTATTGAACTTGTCGGTCAATAAAAATATTTGTGAAAAAAATAACTATGCATATAATTTGATTCGATACTCATACTATAATATTTCTCTTTAACGATTGGTATTTTGTTTTTGTTTGTTTTAAGATCGAAAATTGTTAGGGTGATAATTTTCACAAACTCATGTGACTCTTTTTTAGATGCATGTGAGGTTTAACCCTCTTTATGATTTTCTGTTTATCGGTTATTATAAAGATATATATTGATTGTTCTTGTATTATTCTAAAGTATATATAGAACATCATGTGAAACTAAAGGTATTTTGTTATTTTTAGAATTGTTTGGGGTTGTGTGAGCGTCTTGGTCAAGTACGGGAAGTTGGCTTAAATATTGTGTTTTATTAGTATTTGTGTTTTTATAACTTTGCTTGTATTGATAGATCTAATGTGGTGTGAGTATGATTAGATGTATTTTGTTTGGTTAGATTGATAATTATATGTTGAATTGTGTATGTGACTCTGAATGAACTAAAAAAATTCTCTTTATAAGACTTCAATTTGAGTAATCCGACATTTGTTGAGCCTAAAATCAAGAAATATATTATCATAAAGATGTTTTAAACTAAGGATTAGCTCAAGGAATGTCATATTTCACAAATCAAGCTCAATCAAGAGTTTATATGATTTGTCATGGCACTAGGCAACATTGATGGAGTGTTGGGCACTAGTTTTGGAGTTCCAAAATAGAAACCACTGCACATGTGGTGCCGGGTACCACCCTATCACTATCAGGAGCCACTTTCTGGCCCTGGACACTACCTAATTTTTCTGTACTACACCCTTTTGGTAAAATAAAATTTTCAAATTTCCCACTTCGTTAACTGTCGGATCGTGCTAAAATTTTGACAGCTGATCTTAAACATGTGATTGTTCACTTTGATCAATGAGATTTTTGTTTTGAAGTTTGTAGTTAGATAAATGGTTTTCACCGTTTTGACGTACTTTATGTAGAGATGTCAAAATGGGTTGGAACCTGCGAGTCAATCCGGCTCACCACGTGTTCGGATCGGGTTGGGTTGAAATTTTTTTACAAATTTCAACACGGTTTGATTTTTGACCCGGGTTGAACCGTGGTGAGCCAGGTTGGTTCACCAATTCGCAAATAAAGGGTTACACAAATGTTTTTTTAAGTTAGACTTTGCATTTGAATCATGTTAGATTATTTTTTGACTCGCTAATAAGTGAATTGAGTTGAGTTGACTCACTAAATGATCAATCTATGATAGATCGAGCCGGACTATCCGTTTTGACAACTCTAATTTTATACATGTATATGTTGGATATTAAAATTGATTGAAATGAAACTTTTGATACGTGAAAATAAAATTAAAAATATACACGACAAGATATATCGATGTATGATTGTGGATATAAATAAAAAATCACATATTAAATAATAATCAATTAACTTATCTTTCTATTTTTTTAAAATTAAAATTCATCGAATTTAATACGAATTACAAAAAATACATCAAATTTTAAAAACTAAAAATATATTTAAATCTTAAAAAACGCAGAAATAATGTATATTTTCAAAGGATAAATGTTTTAACAATTGCGAAATATAAATTTCAATTAAGTATTAACTTTTTCTCTCTTTTACTATTATTAAGTTTGATTTTTTTTTTTTAGTAAAAAAATGTTTATAAATATTTTTACCTAATTTATTTTGAAAAAAGCAAGCATAACTTGAGCTAATGTTTAAACAGAATCACACACTTCATGTTTTCCAGAAACTCCTCTATTTAATTCCTTAAAAAAATAGTTTAAGTTTATAACTTATTTATGTGCATATGATAACTTAATTCATTTTATCCAAGTGATTATCATATGACATCATGAAATATCCTGTGAATGGGTAGGAGGAACCTATTTTTATCCGATAAGTAATTGCCTGTCTATATCGTTTCTTTTCCTCATTAACGGTATCCTAACACAAGTTTGAAGGTTGAAAGCTCAACATTCGCATTATATTCAGCCCAATCCTTACCAAGTTACTGTCCTTCAACTTATACCCTTCCTTATTCACTTCATGGGTGTCTTGGGAGTTCCTAAAGACAGCACCTTTTGTTTTGTATCCTTCAAATCCCAATACCCTTTTGTCCAACAAGTCTAAATTTTGTGTCTTATTACTCAATTGACTTGTGTTTGATCATTTCTTTGTTTTTTTGGGATTGTTGAGAAAAGAAGATGCAGCTTGATCTGGAATCACTGTCAGAAGCTACTTCTGGTGCCATTGGGTCACTTGTTAGTACCACCGTCCTGTACCCTCTTGATACTTGCAAGACAAAATATCAAGCTGAAGTTCAAGCTCAGCATCAGCGAAAATACAAGTTCCATTCTTCACCCTTTTAACATTTTGGGGGTTCGACTTAATTATGTTCTGACATATATGTGCTTGTTGTAGTTCATGGGTTGGGCTGTCGTGTGCTAGTGATAGTTTAGTAGCGTAATTTTGATATTTTTGGCCAATTTCCATATAAGCAGCTTATTAGTATTTATTATTGTGGTAGTTGACATTATTTGTAAGTGCGTTTTTTTCTGGATCATGAGCCAAAATTAAACAAATTAGGTTTAAGTGTGTGTTTGGATTATAGAACCCTTTTATCTGGTAAAAATGAAGCAATAAAAACTGGAAATTGGGTAAGCCATGTAAAGTTGGTCACTGCTTGCACTAGAAAATCTGGTTTAATATTGAAAGCCAATGATAATGATAACTTTCCAATTGCAAAAGTTGCAGGTGCTGGTTTGCTTTTATCTTGATGTTTTCTATCCTGGCAACACCAGGAAGCAGGAATTTTATAGTGAGTTGTGCTTATTTGATTTTGTTGCTCTGTCTTGTGTAGGAGAATTTCTGATGTTTTATGGGAAGCAATTGCTACCCGTCAGGTGCTATCACTGTACCAAGGCCTTGGGACAAAAAACGTTCAGTCCTTCATTTCGTCGTTCATTTATTTCTATGGATACAGTTACTTTAGGAAGCTGTATTTGAAAAGAAGTGGAAACAGGTCCATTGGAACAGCAGCAAATTTGGTTGTTGCCACCGCTGCTGGGGTCTTTACAATAGTAATAACACAGGCAAGCATAATTGTACTTATGTTTTTGAGAAAAATTGCTGGTAGTTACTTCGATGTGTTGAGCTTTTCTGTAATATGCCAACTGAGGGAGCTTTTCTTAACTTAGAATGAAATTGAATTTTTTTTAGGGTAATTATTCTGTTGACATGACAACTATAACTAAGGTCAATATTTGGCAATTGTGGTATGTGATCAACAAAGAGTCACCTAAGCTTAGCAGTTGAGTTGGGGATTCGGGTAGGTTTTTTTGTTGATGTCATAGCAAGAACATTATCCAGCGAAAAAAAAAAGAATGGAATATCACCAACTATGTAGTGTTCTCTCTAGAAAATTGTTATGTAATATTTGCAAAAGAAACAAACTGATTCCTAATTAATTTATTGTTGTCCGAACTTAACCTTTCCTTATTGTTAGGCACTCAATCTTCACTAGTTTGTGCTTGTACATTATAGCCTTTGGATACAGCATCCTCGCGGATGCAGACAAGTGAATTTGGAAAATCCAAGGGATTCTGGAAGACTCTTTCAGAGGGTACATGGAGTGAGGCATATGACGGACTTGCCATTTCCATTCTTTTAACAACAAATCCATCCATTCAGGTATCTTTTTTAGTATGCATTTATACAAATGAGACACAGAGGAACTGTTTTTCCAGATTAGGTTTCAGTTCAGGATTACCTAACTCAGACAAGGATTTTTTTCCTCGACAGTATACTGCATACGATCAGCTGAAAGAGAGAATATTAAAGAGCAAAATAAGCAATAGAACAGGTACAAAGTCATCCCCAGAAGCACTCTCTGCATTTTCTGCTTTCATGCTTGGTGCAGTTTCAAAATGTGCAGCAACGTGCTTGACATACCCAGCTATCAGGTGGATGATCAATTTAAATTATTTTCCCTCCCCCAAAGTTTGTTACGTTACGTCTGTTATTGATTCTGGTAATATTATGCAAATGAAGAAAAAAAAAATCAATTTTATTTTATGCAGATCTACTGTCTTTTCTTGATTGAGATGTATCTGACAGATACTATGAGTTAGCTAGTTAGTTACATTGTTCAGTTAACTTAGTAGGTTAAAGAAAAATGGTATGTTACGAATAAATAGGAAGAGGGGTTAGAAAGGGTTACACCACTACGAGTTGGTATTGGGGCTTGGATCTCTTGTATGGTTGTGTTTGGAAACACTTTGAGAGGATTGATTCTATTTGATATGGGAAAATCAATTTTGGTTGATGGAGAAACTAGAAAGAGTTGCTTCTCTTTGGTGTGAATTTTCCATCTACAATTGATTTTAGAAATTGATTTTGGGTACCTCCAAACAATTTTTTAGCATGAATTGATTTTAGGAATTGATTTTGGATGTTTCCAAAGTGAAACCAAACATGCACTATATCGAAGAAGTTTGTGCATTATTTTTCCTGATCAATGCCATTACTTTCTCAGGAGCGCAATCTAAACCAAAAAAGCTAATGTGATACAATAGTGTTTTCTATGTTTATGCTAAGCTGTGGACTCTCTGATTAAAGATTTTTGAATTTTGGATAGGTGTAAGGTCATGATTCAGGCTGCTGAATCAGATGATGATAAGAGTACAGAAGCTGAGAGGAAGGCACAGAGGACAATCTCTGGAGCACTCTATACTATTTGGAAAAGAGAAGGTGTATTGGGGTTTTTCAAAGGATTGCAGGCGCAGATATTGAAAACTGTTCTTAGCTCTGCATTACTTCTGATGGTAAAGGAGAAGATCGCAAAGTCCACATGGATTCTAATGCTCATGATTGGAAGATACCTGTCTGTGAATTCCCCCAAACTGAAGGCAATTTGAATGTCATGAGTAATTCTTAAAACAGCTTTTCATCGAAGAATATGCTAAAATTGGCTTTGTATAATTTGGCAGATGCCAAGCTCTAAAAAATTATATTATTGATAATAATGACAGGCATTATATTTGCCTCTAGCATTCTATAGAATTACAATACCAAAACAACACTTACACAAGGGCATGTCCATTCCATCTAGAAAAAGCAGTTGTCTTCAATGAGCTCAACCTGACAAACATTTTTTTGGTAACAAAATTGCAACCTTAAAGCATTGTGAACGACCATCCTCTTTGTTTCATGACAGGAAGATGTAACCAATTAAGAAGATGATTGAGCAATAAAACAATCCAGATCCGGAAATCAAATTGGCACCATTAGAAGTATAGGGAGAAAAGGTTCCTGCAGGAGTGTTTGTTGTCAAGACAACAACAATCCAGTTATCTTCTGAACCAATACCAATTCCTGTATATTTTGTGTCATTGAGACTATCTGAGTAGAGAGATTTTGTGAAATTAGTTAGGACAAGACCTGGAACCAGACCAGGAACACAAACAGGCATTATATTTCCATCCCTGGTGTTGGAAATGGCCAAGTGACACTTTGATAAGAGGTCTGGATAGTTGGAAAACTGAGGCTCAGTGCCAGGTACGGTGTTAGCACCAGTGGTATTTGTGCAGGGTTGTTTCTTGAATTGATCAGCTATTTTATCAGCAAGGCAATCTGCATTATCATTCCTTGTTAGAGCTTTCAAGTTTATTGATGCTCGATACTTGTTGATACCCTGATAAAGATTGTCTTCTTCATCTGCAGAAGAATGTTAAGATGAGGTAAGTGCAGGTTCAACATAATAACTTCAATAGTATGTATGCACATATCCGTGAATGTGCAAGTAAGCCAGAAAATGTTGACATGCGAGATTTGACAATCATCTATCCTCACTAAGAAAACTTTTCTTTCAATAATGAACATTAGCATATTGAAGAGAGAGCAAATAGTACTCACCATCGTCACATTTAACTGGATAGTTCATCAAGAGAATCACAAGGGAAGAAAGGAGAAGCCAGAAACACAGATAGAACTTGGGCAGCACCATCCTTCTCTTTTTAGTGTTAGAAGTAGAAGACTCTAACATAGCAAAAGAAGTTGCCACTTTGGGATCATATATGAGGGGTTCAATTCAAACACAAGTTTCCTTGTGCAGGGTGCTTTACTGTTTCTTCAAGCATACGTTAGAAGCTATAGACATCACACTGACACCGACGAAGACATCACAACGGTAAGGAAAATGGTTGCTGGTATTTCAGTATCAGATTCAAATGGGTCTGTCCTTTTTTCCCATGCATGCACAGATGATGGTATTTCCTTTACTGGGAAGACGTTGTCTTATACAACGTAATCGCAGTAATTTTACAATTTCGTTGGATGTATTGTCACTGTGGGATTAGTAGGACTCATACCACATAACATGGCGGTTACATCTCCCATTAAGGAAGTAGTTTGTACCTAAAAGTGTCTACCTTACACCAATTTGGTGCACCGAATAAATTGGAATATTAGATGTCTTCCTACAATATTTTTTTATGACACCTTGAAGACTATAACTTCCTACATGTAATCAATCATTATCATCTTCTATTTTTCTTATAAATTACTGAGAACAATAGTTATCAATAATAGCTTCACACCATATGAATAACTTGATTTCTAATTATTATTATTAAAGATATGCAATAAAAGAACCACAGTTATGAGAGTCTGCTAAAATTTCTTTCTTCAGCATGAGAAGAGCTTTGGTAACAGAAATAACACTCAACCATAAGCAGCAATCCAGAAAATAGTTGCTGGGTGGACTCAACCAGAAAAAATAAAGTCAACAAACTTCAAATTCATTAAGTGAATTGAAATGGAAGCTTAAGCAAGACACATTGGTTTAACTGAGCTCAACTCTATCCACAAAATCCATGAATAGTTTACCTCTTCTGTTTCATATCTGGTGCAAATTCTAACAGTTCAGATTGGTTACAAATATCCAGTGGGAATTGCAACTTCTACACAGACACTTGTTCTAACAGTATCTTTTGTTAGAAATAAACTTAAACAGTCTTGAACGATTTCGCAAGGTAAATTGTCTATCAAATCCTTCTGATCCACGTTTACTTCGTTATTCAACTTCTGAAATTTAGCACAAACCATCTTCCATCATTTAATGTTTTCCAAATGGACAAATGCACCATCATAAGAATACAAAATGTCTCAAATTTCAATGTGCTTTTATTTTCTTTCTTTTTCTGTTTCACCAAAAATAGAACATTACTAAATCAGGTGATCAAATTGAAACCAAAATCTCTTCACTATTTCTTGAAACACCCATGATTCTTCCTCTAAACAGCTATCTAACTTCATGTTTGAGTGAGTTTGCAAAACTGGTATCACAAAATTGATTTTGATTTAATGAGATTTATGTTAGAATGTTAATTCTGAAAGCAGGTTGACTTTTTTTTTATTCATTGCAAAAAGTTGTTTTAACTCAAAATCAATTCTGAGCACAATAAATCAATCTGCATCTTTAGTTTATAAAAAAATGTTTATATCTTCTTAAATTATTCATACTTGTATGTGAATCAAGTTGAAATATTAGTCCTTCATAACCTGTGACACATTGTTTCAACATCGATCTACTCCAAATCTTCATCACCAACTGCGTACTCATCCTAGTTCTAATAAGCTACTGCCATAGGAGCTTCTTAACCTGAATAATTTTAAAAACGAATTAAAATTAATAAAACCCACTATCAAGATTATCGATAACTCATCTTAATTATTAAATGTTATAATAACAAATCTAGTGGTTAGAATAAAATGATCCGGACAATCTGCATTTAAAAAAATAAGTTTAATGACTTATTTCATTGTATTATTAATTTATTTTTAATTTCATTTCATTACTATTGATAAATTAATATGGTTTTCTTCCAAAGACTCAAACTACTCCTCCTCCTAGAAACAAGTTTATTGTTGATGGTATGTTTCTTCAAAATTGATAAGAAGTGTTAACATTTCTCTATATTTTTGGTGGTCCACAGATGCCACGTCCACCCCCAAAGTGTGTGGAACATCATAAGCAATTTGAGTATCTTGTGTATGACAAAAGATGAACATTACTTTTGTCCAACTAACAGAACAACTTTTAACTTACTAAGACTTCTTCATCTCCATGGAACCCATTATAATTGGGCCGTGTAAAATATCTACAATCATTTTCTTCTTGCAGCTCGGAGATGTGATGAAGAAGAAAAAGATATATACAAACATCTCTAATTAGAATAAGATGAAAATCTCCAACAATATAATTAAGTTGCATTTTTAAAAATAAGTTTAACAACAAATAAGAAACAAAAATAATAGTAAAAGGTTTAATTTCATTAGTTTTATTTTAACTCCATATTTGTTAACTAAGGTAATGGAACACGGTCTTTACTCATTATCATATTTGTTAAGGTAATTAAATTAAGTAATAAGTGAAAATTAATGTTATCGTGCTATTAAACTTAAAAGAACAATTAAATTTTTTAATTATATAAATCTATACTATCTATAATATTATATACCTATATATTATCTATACTATTATAAGTGGAGTCTTTCTTTTGGTGTTCACAAAATGTTTCCTATTTTATCTTTTAAATTATATTTTTTTAAATCAATTTTACTCATTTCATCTTTTAAGTGACATTTTTTTTTAATTTAACCATTTTTTTCAAATTTAATCATTTTAAAAAATTAGAATAATTATCTATAATAAAAACCTCATATACAAAATAAAAAAAAATATTTATAATAAAATTGTAAAATCTAATTATATTTTATTATAAAAAAAGTAAATATTCATGTAACACATGTGTTTTCACTTTATTGTGGTAATTCATTATTATTGCAAGACTGAATTATAATTTGGTTATTGTTGTTAAAATAAATTTTAAAAAATTGTTTTTAATATGATTAATCTTTTCCGAAATTCAAAATATCAGTTTTTATATGAACGAGTGTATATAGTGCTATAAATGAAATGATAAAATAATTATAAAATACATTTGTCCAAATATAAGAAAATAATTATTTTTATTTTTATAAAATAAAAATTTTCAAGTAAATAATTTATTTCACAATAAATATTTTATAAAACTCCATAAATCTTAATATTGAATATATACATGTTTTAAAAAAATTTAAAAACTAAAATTTATTTTTACTCCATATAAGATAATGAAGTTTTTGATTATGATCCTGTACTTTTATCTGTTCCTCTAAATATTGGAATAATTGGTTTAAGTTACACAAAACATATTTCTTCATCATTTAAAAAAAGAATATTGATTTTGACCTTAACGTTGTAAACCTCATATATGTTATAGATCTTAATTTTTCTAAGCCACTACTTATAACACGACACTTTTAGACATCCCTCGAAAATTTCATAGAAATTTTAGCCCATGATAAAAGAACAGTAACTTTTCATTTTTATATAAATTGAAAACTAAGTGAATTTTATCTAAATAAGATTATGAGTGCCTCGTTTTAAATTGGGTCATTCGCGTCTCAAAATAGAATGGATATGAACCTATAATTAAAGGAAAAAAGTGAGGCACGTTAATCTGGAGAATTTATATAATGGAAGGAATTCACGCTGGTCGGATGATAAATAAGGAAGATTTGCCGTTTTGAATTTATTCAAATATAAGGATTTTAGTGATTTAAATAACAATCTCGAAAATTAAAAAAAAAAACTCAAAATTTTCATTTACTTAATTTTATTTATTTCACAAATACTTTTATATTATGAATTTAAAAACAATAATTCTAACATGACTAAAGGTCTGATAAAATTCAAATACAAAATTTACAAAAGTTCTTATTTTATAATCTGAAACTAATTCATATTAAGGTGATAAAATTCAAATACAAAATTTACAAAAGTTCTTATTTTATAATCTGAAACTAATTCATATTAAGGTCCTAGACATGCTTTGATCAACTGTTCCAAAATTTGTATGATGATCCTAACCATATTTCCATCACAAGAGAAAAGTCAATTAACATATATTTAATTAAGTTTACAAATGAACCCCATATAAAAACTTCTTCCGTAACACTTTAAATTAAATATTATTAAATTGAAATTAATAAAACATATTTTTAAAGCATTTTTTTTAATATTTTAGTAGTACATTTATCATGTTAAAACTTCATTTGACTATCTTTTTCTAACCTCAATTTACAAAAACATATCAATACACACATGTCTACTACTAAGTTCATTTTGGTAGTTTAATAAAAAAAATAAGATAGTTTAGAATATTGTTGTATGACGTACCGATTTAAGAAGTGTTTTCATCACTATTGTGTCGATTGATATTATTATTAGGATCAATTACAACATTCAACTTATTCTATTATAACAAGTAAATGAAACTTATGGTAAGTTTCAATAATTTAAACTAATAATTTATATTTATATATTTATAAAAATATAATATAGACAATTTAATTTTTTAATAAACTGGACAATGAATCAAGAATTGACTGCCCTATTTTTTTTTTCTCATCAATTTAACAAGTTAAGCATACCAAAACAAAATAGAGTGATGGATTGAAAATTAGAATTGAATCCATCCCGTGTTAGCGGGCTGGCACGAAGAATAGCCCATTGACACCCCTATGATATAAGTATTTTGAGTTACTCAGTTTCTAACAAACTCTTACTCTGCTACAAAATAATGTTATTAATATTTGGAGTGTTATAGCATCTATGCACATAGATATCCCCTCTAAGAATTCACTTTAAATAATACTAATAATGATCTCGTAAACTTTTTTACATGGTCAAATAATTTATTTGAGTAAATAATTGAAATTAAAATTATAAGTATGATATATATCTTCAAACCACAAAGTGAAACTGGAGGTCCAACTGTTGCATTACATATTTGTTATTATTTTGGTCAAAATTGTTGATCAGTAGTATTCCTGGAAATGGAAAGAAAAATCTCACTTTATTCCAGACAAGAAAATAATAATAAAATGAAAGCGATATTCTATTGGGTGGCAGGAATGATAGGAGTGCAATTTTTGGGCTTCTGAGTTCAGTTTCCATACTCCAATCCCATCCCACACCTACATAACCAGAAAAAGGGTTTCAAATCATAACTTTCCAATAGCAGATTCCGCACCGTCCGATTAGAACTCCCTTTCCATTTCATTTTCTGTCTCCAATTTCAATTCCCCTTTCTGTGGCGCCGCTTACCACCCCGTTATCTTCAAACGGTTGAAAACGGCGACACATCCTCTCAAACCCTAACCCTAGTCCCTCCCTCCTCCTCTACCAAGATTCCCAAGCCAAATCGTGTTTCTTTATGTTCTCCCAAAATCTGATTCTCCCTCCCGAAAACCCTAGACCAGCGGCGGCTTCGTTCGCTTCAAAACCCATGAGCAATGAGATCGCAATCGCTGCGCAGAAACCTCCACCGTCGATTCTCGTTGGCCGCTTCAAGGCACTCCTCAAGCAGCGTGATGACGAACTCAGACTCGTCGCAGGCGTCCCCGTTCCGCCCCCCACAACAGATGAAATCGTCCAGATTTACGACCTCCTTTTGTCGGAACTCACCTGTAATTTGAAGCCTATCATCACCGATCTCACAATCATCGCCGAACAGCAGAGGGAGCACGCCAAAGGCATCGCTGATACAATTTGCACTCGGATTCTCGAGGTCCGTCTCCGTTGCCGCCGAAACTTCTTCTGCCCCTCCAAATTTGTAAAATGTCATGGAATCGTTTTAATTGTTTGGGTCAAAATTATCCCTCTCTTGTTGTTTCATTTTTTTAATGTCACTATTGGGGTTCCAATTCTTGTTTTTTTTTCTTATATTTCAGTTATGCATTTTTTTTACGTTCTGTTTTTTGCATTTTTTTAAAAAATGATGATCACTCAGACGAAGATAACGATTGGGTTATACTCAAATTGAATTCAGAGTTCATCGTTGTTTTCGACCTTACCTCAAACTTACTGAAAAAATAATTAGTTGGTACTGGTATTTTAAAGGATAGGAAATAGAACAATCTGAACAAACATGGGGAGTTCCTCACGCATTGTGAAGATTGAGTGCAACGTCTTTGAGGTCTTCTTCGATTTCAGTAAATTCTAAGGGCTTACGAATTGAAATTTTAAATATGAAAACTACTTACTCTGTAAAGAATCAGGATTGGTATTAAAGGGAAGTTGCTATTTCAGTTTTGTTAGAACGAAGTGATTTCTGCTTAAAAGAGAGAAAGTTGATGAATGAACGGGGTATTTGAGCACGCAGGAAAACGTTTCTGTAATTTTTTTAATAGTATAGATCAAATTGAGATATTTTTATTCAAATAATACAATGCCTAAAGAGAATAAGAACTTTGTTAATGACCAAGTTCATAGAATATTAGTTTTTCTACTTACTAGAATTAGATTCTCGTTGAATTGTATATCTGACTATGCAACTGTTCACATGAGAATTCAATTTTTTGGAGATATTCTTTTCAGGTGCCAGCAGATCAAAAGCTCCCCTCACTCTATTTGTTGGACAGTATTGTGAAGAATTTTGGGCAAGAATACATTAAATACTTCTCTTTACGTCTGCCAGAAGTACGTCAATTTGAATTGAATTATTGTTTTAATTTATAGCACTTTATTCTGTGCTATTGAAGCTTATGTTTCTTTTGCCTCCAGGTTTTTTGTGAGGCATACAGGCAGGTTCAGCCTAGTTTGCATCCTGCTATGCGGCATCTTTTTGGGACCTGGTCAAAAGTTTTTCCCCCTTCTGTCCTACGCAAGATTGAAGCTGAATTGCAATTTTCCGTAGCAGTTAATACCCAATCATCCACCCTGAATGCTGTAAGGGCTTCTGAATCTCCTCGGCCTAGTCATGGCATACATGTTAATCCCAAATACCTGCGCCAGTTGGATCACTCAACCGTGGATAGTGTAAGCTATTTTTGTACAACTCTGTCTTCCATACAAACTGTACAGGTCAAGGCCGACACTTTATTTGTGGATACCCTAAGAGTGTATATTTCACTATTAGGATTTGGAATTGTTAATTCTTTAAACATCACTGTATCCAGATGTAATTTTTGTTGCAAATATCTTATGTCTCCCTTTGTTGTAGGATATCTCCGTATCTATCATCCTTTTCCTGCATGTTGGTCTGTTCTTTTGGGATAAATTGTGCTTTCCAAACTTGTGGATGACTGGAATTCTGTTGTTATATTTAGCAATAATTGATAGAGGCGTTGATGTTGATATGACCGGAATCATTTTGGGAAATAGTTTTTTTTTGCTTACATTTCTACCCTTTGCCTCCTTTTTTCATTGGAACTTTTATGAATTATGATTAGTGCTTGTATGTTGACCATCTAAAATCAATTTTACAGTCAGACATGCTCTAATTGAAAATCTATGTTGTGTACTCCTCTGATTAATATTGAATCTTTCAAAACCAAACTATCTAAATCAAATTTACTAAACAAATTTTTGTTTACTCAATAGTTTTGCTCGCAGCATGTCAGACAGACATATTTTATCTATTTTTCTGTGATTTCTTTCTTTTACATTTGGGAATTTTGTCACCGTGGTCAGTGTTATTACTTTTTACTATCCTTCTCTAGTCATATAATTTTCTCTTCTCACAAGTCTGGTGGAGAAGGAATTAAGCATTGTATTCATTTATTGTAGAAGTAGGGATTGCTTCTGAATATTTACCATTGAATAGACAAATTATTCGACAACTTTTTCTTGCAAACAGATATAATGAGTGGGATGTGACACAGTATTTATCTTATCCTCACAGGTTGGTGCTGAAAAGTTGGATTCATCAGGAAATGCCAATAATACAAACTTTGGCATTCTAGGTAGTAAGACACACCAAATTTTGTCAGGCAGTAGCAGGCTGGGAATATCCTCTTCCCCTTCAAGAAGTGGACATGATAGGCATTTGTCTGCACCCATGGATGAGTATGCAGCTGACAGTTCTGCTAACAGATTAATTGAGAGAGACTCTCCTCATCCTGCTGTTGATTATGGAGTAGGCAAGGCAATAGGTAGAGATATGGAGTTGAGTGAATGGCAACGAAAGCAGTATGGTGGTGATGGTCGTAATAGGTTTCCAACTTCTATCACATACAGCCTTAGTAATGGACATCAGCGTCAAAGTCCAAGAGCTTTAATCGATGCATATGGCAGTGACAAAAGTCAAGAAACTTCAAGTACTAAGCCTTTGCTAGTTGAACGGCTTGATAGAAATGGTATAGACAACAAGGTATTGCCTACATCATGGCAGAATACCGAAGAGGAGGAGTTTGATTGGGAAGATATGAGTCCAACCTTGACTGATCATAGTAGGAATAACAGTATATTGGCTTCAACTATTGGATTCACCAGGGAAAGGCCTGTTGTTGCAGCTAATGCCGCTTTGTCAGAGCATGATTCCAGGAAGGGGGTTTGGTCTAGTGGATCTCAGCTTCCTCCAGTGGATGATTCTTCTGCTGTAGCAGAAGATGCATTTGCTTCTTTGGGTGTAAGTTTCCTCACTTCTATATTTTATCAATTCTGCTATATGTTGTTTGAGTATGGTTTTATGATATTACGTTTCCCCATTAAAATATAAACCTCTAAGCAAATGCTTTGTTATCAATGATATTTTGCTGGTGATGAGGATCTGTGTACGTTTGTTTGGGTAGGCTCTATGAAATGCCTAAAGTTACTCACCTTTGTCTGGCAACTTCTAATTTTGTTTATGGGTATTCACTAATGCCACATTTTTTAAGAGTGAACCACTGCCTTTTATAATTTAGCCATTTTTAGTTGCAGTCTTGATGTTTTTCCTATAGTGATTTAAGTTTGGTTCTCATCTTTCCATTATTTACATGAATTTTATTCTGTTATAGATTTAATATAAAACCACTTGTGTCATTACCTAATAGCTAAAGTTTTAAAGTAGTCCATGATTTAGTTTTAGAGCCTCTATTACCTGGTAGCGAAGAGTTTTTGCTTTTATGGTGTGCGTGTTGTCAAAGAGCATTTTATCAACCTACTAATCTTCTGCCCACCTAATGTATACTATTTTCCTTAATGATAGTAATGAGTGATTGATAGTGGAATGGGTTGGAGATGATAAAAGAGGTGCTGAACATAAATTCATGCTTGATGATAATTCCTCGGCATTGGGAACTGTTTCCATTTGCCAATATGCAACTAGGGTCAGTGATCTTTTAAGATAGACGAGGGACAAGATAGGAGAAGTTAGTTGCAACAGCCTCTAGTTCTCGGCCTTCAAGCTCTAAGGGAAAATAAAAGGGAGTTATACTAAAGAATGTGGTGATGAAGAAACTAAATAGGAAGAAATACACAAGTAGCACGGTGGAAACAAAAATAGGAAGGGATTCTAGATCTTGTTAATGAAGATGATGATTCTATTCAAAAGCTTGTATTTTAATTCGAAATAGTTATTATAACCCTTAGAGGCTTAAACTTGTTTGATTCTTTTATTTATTGTTTGACGTGTGTATGTAGTTCTTAAACTAACATGTTAGGTATAATCTATTGTTTGGCGTATCTTGAAACCTTAAAATGGTGGTTATCTTGCTACTATTAAATGGCCATTCAGTATCACTATTGGCATTGACTACTGGCTCCACCCATATTTATAACTTTATAATAAAAGCTAGGAAGTAGTTCAATGTAGGTTGTTGCTGTATTTTCCTTGCTTCAAGCCAAAACAGATTTTGCATGAGGGTGTGTGTGTAATATAAAACCTTTTATGTATTTTCCCTGTTTGCTCATGAAACCTATTGTATATATAATTTGAGAGGAAATAAATAAGACTTGCCAAGAGCTTGCTGATGGAGTTGAAAATTTATTTATAATCTCAATTTCATGATGCCAGGAAGATTTCTCATAATTTAACTCATCACAGCATATCTTTTACTAATGGAAAGGAGTCTTACGATTCCTCCATTTGATAGCATTTACAATGCATATGCAAACCCTTATTGGGTTTGACTTGCAATGACAAGGATGGTTTCTGGCTATGTATCTAGTGTGAAACCTAGACCATTAGTTTTGCTTGCATCTCTTCAATTATTATGTATATCGGAATCTTACTCAACCTCCTACCTTAAATGCAATAGCTATTTTTCAAAGACATGTTAAGACTCAGTTTGAAGCTCTATACATATGAGAGTTGTCTGTAATATAAAACCATGTGTTTTCGCCCAACAGTTTAAACATTAGTAGGGATACTTCATTAAGAAAAAAATTAGTATAATTTGAACGGAAGTAGGACTTGCCAATACTTGCTCTGATAGAATTTAAAATATATCTATTCTCTCTATTTGCAGTTTCGACGAGCACCACTGGGACAGGTACCTGGATTCCAAAATCATGTCAATCATAGTCTCGGTTCTTCTCATCATCTGTCCAACTCGTCACAACATATCTTTGGTAATAGGGGTCGGGCAAGAACTCTTACATATCCTCCTATTGATAACATTCACAATGCCGATACAAATCCATATCGGGTTCGACCTGCATTATCAAGGATGGTTTCTGGCCGTGTCTCTAATGTAGAACCTAGACCATCAGTTTTGCCTGCAACTCTTGAAATAAGGCCTTCTGTAAATTTGAATGTCACTCGACCACCTGCATTAAATCCAATAAATCCATTACAAAAACATGTTAGGAGTCAGTTTGAATCTTTACATACTAGTAACCCTATTGTGAACCATGTAAATAAATCTTCATTTATGCCAGAGCAATCATTTGACAGTGTTGAGAACAAGGATGCAAGTATTTTGAAGATACATCAGTTGCCTAATCAGCTTCCTGGACTACTTTCGTCCAACCAGCAAAATCTCAGGCAAGCACCACAACTGCAGTTTTTCCCACCATCTCAGGATTCGTCAAACTCACAATTTAGTCATGGGAGTTCTTTGCAGGGACATGGTTCTTCTATAAGTACTGCCATGTCGAATCCGTTACCTGTTATGCCATTCCATTTGCCACTCCAAAATGTTGCAAATAACCCTTTACATTTACAGGGTGGAGTCCGTCCACCTTTACCTCCAGGTCGCCCTCCTGCTCCCTCTCAAATGATACCTCATCCAAATGCTAGTCCATTTATGTCAAGCCAACAGCCAAGTGTTGGATATACGAATTTAATTAGTTCCCTAATGTCTCAAGGTGTAATCTCATTGGCCAACCAGCTGCCTGCACAGGTATTTAGTGTTAATATTTTCATATCTTTCAAGTTTTTTCATTTTTTTGCTTGATTGTATGAGATGATTTATTTATTATTTGTTTTAGGATTCTGTTGGAATTGAGTTCAATCCAGATATTCTGAAGCTTCGTTATGAGTCTGCGGTCAATGCCTTGTATGGTGATCTCCCAAGACAATGCACAACTTGTGGACTCCGATTCAAATGCCAAGAGGAACACAGTAGTCATATGGATTGGCATGTGACAAAGAATCGGATGTCTAAAAGCCGGAAGCAGAAACCCTCTCGGAAGTGGTTTGTGAGTGACAGGATGTGGCTTAGTGGTGCAGAGGCATTGGGAACTGAGTCAGTCCCAGGTTTTTTGCCTACGGAAACCATAGAAGAAAAGATAGATGATGAAGAGTTAGCTGTTCCAGCAGAAGAGGATCAGAATACTTGTGCATTATGTGGAGAGCCTTTCGATGAGTTTTACAGTGATGAAATGGAGGAATGGATGTATAGAGGAGCTGTATACCTCTATGCTCCCACGGGGACAACAGCAGGCATGGACAGGTCACAGTTAGGCCCCATAATTCATGCTAAGTGCAGATCAGAATCTAATATGGCACCATCTGAAGATCTTGGGCCGGATGAAAAGGTATTTTTTTTTCCATATCAATTGTTATGTTCTGCATCTGCCTCTGCTATTATTTTGTCAGGAGTTCTACAATGAGTAGTGTAAAATAAACTTATTTGATATACACTTTAAGTCAAAGTTATCTACGGGATTTGTCTTTTGTAAATGATTTTTTCTTGTGTTATTGTGAACCTGTTTCTTTGTTTGAATTTAATATTCCTCGCTGCTTGTTTGGATGTAATTTGCATGTTTGCATATGCTTGAAGAAATCTTCAGTAATATCTTTCTTTGTATTATTTTCTGTTTACGCAGGGTGGTGATGAAGAGGGTACCCAAAGGAAGCGAAGGCGTAGTTGACTAAACTTGACCTTAATTTTTTGCTTTTTGTAATTTAAGATTTTTCGTTAGTGTATGTTAGAATAGAGTTGAATCTTGCAATACCGTGGCCATTCTGCCAAAGTCATGTACATGTATAGTTGGACTAGTAAGGTGCATATTTCGTTGCAGCCAAAGGTTTACATATTATTAACTTGGAGTATTTCATCCCCGAAACAAAAACTAATGATAGTAGTACATTGTTATTTTTGGGATGACAGCGTATGCGGCGACATGGTATTAGTTTCGTTATAACGATTTCATACAATTTGTCTAGTAATTCAGAGAACACTTCGAGGTATTCTCCCCAACATTTTCACAAATTAATTTGTTGTGCTTCCAACAAGTTAAATCCTTCCTTACCTTTTGGTTTCTTGCTGTCAGGGAACGAAACTTGATATGATTCTGTCAAATTCTTAATGTAGTTTCATCAACGATATCATATTTTAATGTCATGTCTTAGATGACATGACCTAAATCCATGAGATCATAAAGAATGGAGACATCAAATATTCTATTTATCAATTATTACAGTAGTTGGCAAAATATAAACCATCTTAGTTTTTTTATATGCAATAAAACATTAATTAGAATTTTCATAATGTTATGTTATAAAAATAAAATGACATTAATATGAGTCTCCTTGTAAGGTTGAACTGAAAATGGAGACATCAACGACTCTAGTTGACCCGGATTACCTAGTTAACGAAATTTAAGTGATCTTAATATTAACGTTTACAATTTATTTTATTAGTGGACAAAACTTGTTCTCTATTGTTTTATGTTTTGTTAGACCGTGTTAGGCATTTATACTTGTATTTGATTTATTCATCTTCTATTACACTTATTTTTATGGTTTCTGATATTAGGGTGATATTGATAAAGCTTGAATCAATTAAAAAGAAGAAATAGAATTAATGTTATTAGTATTGACCGATAAAAAGAATTTTTGAACTTCGAAATCTACTAAAATATTTTGGTAGGATGTTTTAGAAAAAAGAAAAAAAAAGAAAAACATTCACAAAAATGTATTACAGGGTGTAATGCTAATGTGAATTTAGGACAGAATAACATACAAACAATAAAAAATAAAATCAGTCAATCACACACATGCACAACATTCACAAATAAAAGGTTACTACTTGAAACCTAAAATATTCTCGTCCTCATAAGAAATGTCCATTTTTCTTCAAATTCTAACTTATAAAAACAAAATTATAATCTAAGAAATGTCCTTACAAAAACAAAATTATAATCTAACAATCTCATTTATTAATATTTTTTTTATCCATCATATCATCATCAATTGATTTACACAAACTTTAGTTTCAAATCACTTTATTTTCACCTTTTTTTATCCCTTTAAATAAATAACTTTATTTTTTTCTCAAATTCATAAGCTAAATCTCTCTCAGGGATGACAAAAATACCTGCATCCGCGGATAAAATTCGCGGCGGATAGTTATTATCCGTGGGTAGCGGGTATTTTAATATCCACTTATAAACGGGTCGGGTACGTGTATCATACTATCCGTATCCGCAGGTACCCGTTATCCGCAAAAAATTAAAATTAAAATTTAATATATATTTTATTAAGTTAAATTTAATTAAAATTAAAATTAATAGTATATTTTATTATGTCAAATTTAATTATAATTATAATTTAATTTAATTTAATTTATATTTTATTTTTATAATTTTATATTAAGAAATTTATAAAATATATATATTTTTTAAATATTTGCGGGTATCGGATATATACGGGTACCTGCGAATTTTAAAAATATTCACAGGTATTTTTTAAATGGATAGCCAATAAATAAACGGATGGATAGAGAGATATTTTTTTTTTTTTTTTTTTTATACAGATTAGATTGCGGATGAGCACGCACTATTGGTGTCCGATCCTATTGGCATCCTTACTCTCGAATCTAAAGCAACATAATCTATAATTTAAAAACTAATATTCTCAGCCAAGCCAATAACAGTTGACATTACCGGAACTACATTACGGAAAGTGTGTTAAAGTTTTATTTAAGAAAATAATATATACTTTTTGACACCCCTAAAAATATACCTACCTTATATCTCATTATTACATAATAATATATCTTACAATTTTAATTCAAAAGATAAAATAAATATAATTAAAATATTACTATTTTAAGTTGTCAACTGAATATATTTTATTTAGTAGACATAAAATATCACCATCTTTTTTAATGAGAGTTTCGAAGTGCAACAAATATAAGTGTATCAACATTATTTTCTATTTTCTAAGCTTATACTTTTAATTTTGAGGAAGAATCTAATTGATTTTTTTAAAACATTAATAGATGAAAATTTAAATATTTCAAACGAATAAAAAGATAAAAAAATAATCTATTTTTTTTTAAATATAATTAATTCCGAAATCTCAACAAATCCAATTTATTTGTTAAAAGATTAATCATTATCTTTAACTTTGTTCACATATTTCATTTCATAAAAGATAAAAGGTCATAAAATTTCAAATTTAAAAGATTTGGTGGTTAAAGAAATATACGATAGAAAAAGATAAAGTAGAATAGATAAATTTACTTTTGCTGTATCCCCAAATACAATTAGTTAAATAGAAACAGTAAACAAAATTCAGAAACACTTTTGCTGTGGAGGTTGGAGCGCTCAACGGTGGATTGTGTAAGCTTCTGTAATGATATCTCTCTTTTCAATACAAGTTATTTCACTATTGGAATTGTTCATTGTTTGCATGAAAAACCAGAAGTAATTTTTGTTATGAAGATGAATGTCTTCTTTTTTTTCTCCATGGTGATCTCTTTATGGTCACTTTCTCTCTGCATGTTCTTTTTTATCAGTCACTCTTTTCCTGCACGTTTGTTTTTATCAGTCACTTTTTTCTTGCATGTTTGTTTTTATCAGTCACTATTAAACATTTCTTTTTACGTTTACCAATGGTGGATTGAGGCATCAACGAGTTTTTTATTTGCCAATGAGACTATGAGAGAAACTTTTTCTTTTTTTAACCTTCTCTGATTCTCTGTTATCGCTTATCGCCTTGTCCTTCTTTCATTCTTTTTAGAATTGGGTTTGAACAAAGAGCATTCGAGAAAGCAATTTTGGAAGATAAAGATATTTTCTAATTGAATGTTATAATTTGATGATGTCAAATTTTTAGGAGACATAAATGAAAGACAACTCTTATTTAGAACACACTTTGTAACGGAAAATATATGGTTAAAGAAAAGCAGTTTCCGGTAAATTTTTTCTTCTCATATTTTATGTCTGGGGTGAAGCAAGTAAATGCTGTCCGCTAAATCTGGGAAGTGATTGTTGTGAATATTTAGCACTCAGGAGAAAATATTCGACACTTATTCGGGAACCCTTTCTTGCTAAAAAGATAACAACGTGGGATAATGACACAATATTTGTTTTATCCTCTCGCAGGTTGGTGGTAAAAAGTGAAATTCATCAAATATACAAGCTTTGGCCACACATGAACTTTTATCAGACAGTAGCAGGTTTGGAATTTCCTCCTCTTTCCCTTCAGATAGATCTCTGTCTACATCAATGAAAGAATATAACAGTTCACATTGTGGTGGCAGGTTTATTGAGGGAAATCTCTTCATCTTGTAGTTGATTATAGAGTGGATAAAACACTAGGTAGAAGTGTGGAAATGAGTGAAAGGCAACAAATGCAGTATTCTGAGTGTAATCAATTTTCTACTTCAATCACATACAGCCCTAGTAATAGATATCAGCCTGAAATATTAAGAGCTTTAATTTATGCATATGGCAAAGAAGAAAGCCAAGAATGTCCAAGCAGTAAACCACTGTTAGTTGAACAGATGGATAGAAACTGTGTAGACAATAATGTGTGGTCAAAACCATGGCAGAATACAGAAGAGGAGGAGTTTGACTGGGAAGCTTTGAAGTCAAACATAGTACACCATAGTGGAAATAAAAGTTCATTACCTTCAACTGTTGGTTTCTCCAATGAAATTCCTGTTGTTGCAGCTAGTGCAACTTTGTCAGAGCAAAATGGCAGCAAGGGTTGGCCTTCTTCTGGATCTCAGCTTCCTCCACTACATGATTCCTCTGCTATGGCGGTATGTTTCTTCACTTTTTGTTCTTTCTGCAATGCATTTTTATAGTATATAGGATTTATGATGTTGCAAAATAGCTTATGTGAAAGCTAAAATATATACCTCTGAAAATAACTGCAATTTCATTTATTCAGATTAAGCATAGTCTGGTCTCCTCTCAATTTCATGATGCTATGAAGGTTTCTCAACATCGCTATAACTCGTCTCAACATATCTTTAGTAAAAGTTATGAAAACCCAAATGGGGTTAGACATGCAGGGCCAATAATGGTTTCTGGCATTCCCTCTAATGTGAAACCGCATTCACCAGTTGTGCCTGCTTCTTCTGAAACAACACATTCTCTAAATCAGAATGTCACTCGATCTGCTATTATGAAGCATGCTGTAAATAGCTCTCTGATTGTACCAGCACAGTCAATTGGCGCCTTCGAGAACAAGGATGCAAATGCTACACATATGAATCAGTTTCCTAACAAGCTTCCAGCCCAAGTTTCTTCCGACCAGAAACATCACTGGGAAACACCACACCCCATGTTTTTTCCATCTCAGGATCCATCAACCTCACAGTATAGTCATGGGATGAGTTTTTTGAATACGTTACCTTCACCACTCCCAAGTATTACAAACTACCCTTTTCATCCTCGTGTTTTATCTCAAATGATGATACCTCGTCCAGATGTTGAAGATACCGATTTACATACTTCTCAAATTTCTCATGCTGTCATCTCATCGGATAAACCGCTGCCGCCACAGGTATGTTAAAAAGAGTGCGTTGCAGTCACTTTTCCAAACACTAATATATCATCATTTGTTTTTGCCTTTGGTTATTTGATTCTGCAACCCAATATTTCAATACTGATTATTTGTTTTTCAGAATTCTATCGGAACCGAGTTTAAAGCAGGCAATCTGAAGGTTCCGCTTGAGTCTGTAGTGAATTGCTTGTATGCTGATCTCCCGAGACAATGCAGAAGTTGTGGGCTCAGATTCAGAAGCCAAGAGGAACACAGAAGTCACATGGATTGGCACGTTACCAAGAATCGGAGGCAGAGATTGTGTCGTCAATGGTTTGTGAGTTCGAGGATGTGGCTTAGTGGTGCAGAGGCAGTGGGAACAAAGTCAGTTCCAGCTTTTTTTCCGACAGAAACAAAAGAAGAAACGAAAGATGAAGAAGAGTGGGCAGTTCCAGCTGAAGATGAACAGATAGCATGTGCATTGTGCAAAGAGCCTTTTGATAAGTTTTACAGTGATGAAATGGATGACTGGGTGTACAGAGGAGCTGCATACCTGTATCAACCCACAGGAAAATTAGCAACAACCTTGGACAGGTCTGAGTTAGGTCCCATAATTCATGCTAAATGCAGATCACAACCTAGAATGCCTCACTCCCAACATCTTGGAAAGGTATATTTTTTAGATAAAATATTCTGATTACTAAATTTTTAAATAATTTTTTTATGACATGAATAGTTATCTTTGAAGTGTTATCTTTTAAATGATTTTGAAATATTAAGACAGAAAGAATAAAAAATCACTTAAAAAAAATGTTATTTAAGGTTGAAAAAAAGGGTTATCAAAATTTAATAATAAAAAAATTTTCTTTTGAGTACACTAAATGAATATGCATGTTCATTCTTTTGTTTATTTATATGCAGGATGATTATGAAGAGGGTTACTCAAGTAAACGAATGCGGATTTGACTGCCTAATATATTGAGAAAAGAATGTTGGGTTTCAAATAATCATCTCTATGACAGAAAAAGAAGTAATCATATTCATATAATTATAAGACGTAAAAGCTGTATTGCCTTGTAGCAATGTTTATGTTAATTAAGTATGGCAGGGATTCATTTTGTCCTCAGATCAAGAGGACATAGATGATAATTTAGAGAAGATTTTGCAGCTAGGATATAATTCTTTTTTTACATTCTTTTAAATTTATAAAAACTTGGAATTCTTTTTTCGTTCATTTTATTATTATTTGAACTTGTCATATAACTCCTTCCTTTTCTTTATGTCTTCAACATTAATAACAATCTTAATATTAAGTAAAACATTAGAAATATATTTAAAATTAGAGACAAGTTTTGAATGAAATAGAGTACTTGTGATTATACTTGTTATATAATTTTAAATATTTTGATTATAAGTTTTCACACATTTAATTTGTACTTCTCCAAATCGATAATATAATATTTTTCTCTGGCAAAGCAAATTATTACATACAAACTTTTAAACGAAAAAATTTCTTAACTTTATTGAATTTGCACTTAATAATTTTACGGAAGAAAATTAAAGAAGAAATATTAATTTGTTGCTTGCGAAAAAAATGCAGTAATAATTTCTTATTTAATAAATAAAAATAAATTGTTATATAAAATCTTTATGGAGAAGTAGTAAATGAATAATATGAAAGATGATTAGCATAATTATAATTTTAGTGATAAACCTGATTCTTATAAACAATAAAAAGACCATTTATGTATTTTGAGCAAGCAAACAATAATATGTAATAATTGTGCAGGCATTTCATTAAGTCGCAGAAGAAAAGGTGAAGAGTCCAAATCGGAAGAAGAAATAGCTTTGTTTGCTACTAATTATTTCCACCATTAATCCTAATAGGGAGCGACAGGTACATTTAATTAATGAACATTATACCTAATTCTTTATTAACAAGTCATGTTTTATTATGTAAACTATTATTGTAAAAACAATCCTAGTAATTTATACACTCTAATTACTCTTGATTAAAACCAGATATTATTTGAATCCTAACTACTTCTTGCTAAGATTGAATATCATTTGGATTGTGATCACTTTTCACTAAACAACAATGACTAAAATAGAGTATTATTTAGGACGCAGTTGTTCCTTATTAAAATTGAATATATTTTGAAATATTAGGTAAATTTGCTTTCTATATATAAAAGATATTTTTGAGAAATGTGAAACAAAAAATAAAAAGTTTAATTTACTATATCTACATGCTGTTTGCAAGATAATTGGTTTCCAAGACAAGTACTTTTAAGATCTTCTCATTTGTAAGAATAGATCCGTTTCCTGAAAAGTGTATCTTTTGTTTAAATAATATACTTTGACTTTTTTTAAAAATAAACTATATTATTCACACACATTATTTACTTATATATCACTTTTTAAACTATTTTCCTCTGTTTCTCAATGTTATCAACCATCTCATCCTTAATCTTCTTTGTTTTTTTGCTGTGTAAGAATTTATATAAAAATATTGTACAAATACTCTGTCGGAGTTATAAGCCATTGTAGTACTTCATGATAACTAAAAAAAAAACACTAAACAGTCTTAATTTGAAAAAAAAAAAGAAAATAAGTTCATTCAATTGTATTATCATTGTTGTCTTACTTGGAGGATTTATATATATTTTGTTATATGAGAATGAAAGAGGGTACCGTTGAAATTTTGTAATATAAGAAAACATCACCAAGAACGCAATTTGTTAAATTGTGGAATCTATGAAAAGAAGATTGTGAGTAAAATTCACAACACATACAAGTAGATATCTCCAATGATTTTTTTTTTGGTAAATATAGATATTTTAATTATTCACTATTTATATTAATAAAGTAGTTAAAAGTATTGCAATGTTCGTTTGAGTAGATCTCTCTTATCCATTCTTACAAGTTAATTTTTTCAAAAGTCAAATGAATAAAGTAGAGTGATTGGTATGAAAATACTAACAGCTAAATAATTATATTAAATTTGATTTTAAAAATTTCTATTTTTATTTCAAATTATAGAATTAAAATTATTTTTAAAGAGATTAATTTATTTAAATTATCTTATGGTATAACATATTTAATTTTTTTTTTGAAAGACTAGTGCTAATATCTTATGGTAAAATTTTGTTTTGGTTACTTTAAGAATAAATAAATTATTAAATTTAATATTTTAAAAATTAATTTTTAAATAAATATTGTTTAAAACTTAAAAAAATAAAAATTATTTACAAATATGATGAGTATTATAGTAAGTTTTGACAAAACAGAAGAAGTTTTTCTAAACAAGATAATTACTATAATTATTAGCTATGATGTACCAATATTTCAATTTATATTACATATCCGTATCCGACATGTATGCGTATCTGATTCTTTAAGATACTTGATCGATACTTTAAGATACTTTATATGATAACAATAATTTTATAAATTTTTATGTTCAAAATATTTAATATATTTGATTTTAATTTGGATTCACACAAAAACAATTATATATTTCTCATGTTTTTTTTCTTTAAAAATATATATTTTTCAATATGCATATATCACATGTGTGTCTCATTATTTTTAGAATAAGTCTATTAACGTATCAATACGTATAATATTTAGTACACATATCGTATATATGAACTATCACTATCAGTGATTCCTAGCTTCAATCCTAATGAATTGAATTATGACAACCATTTGCTCCTAGAAAAAAAAATGGTTATTTCAGGCGTTTCAAACCCCCTAGAGAGTGGATAAAATCACTTGAGCATTATGACTAATCCCATATATAGCCTATATAAGCAAATTTAGTTAAAAGCGTCCAAAAGAGTTTATGCAAGAAAACCATAACCCCAAGGAACAATTATACCAGAATAGTTTTGGGGTTGAACTTAAAACACAGTAAAAAGACAATAGTGCAATTAGTTTTTTAACAGGGAAAAATTATACAAATATCTTCAATGAGTTTGAAACAGTAAAGATTGAGGTAAGTTCCTTCCAAACACATCAATAGCAACATTGAAGCGATTTTCTCAACCACATAAGTAACATGAATAAAGTTTAGAAGTCAAACAACGAAAAGAACTTGAACAAAACCATCCAAGTTTACAGCACAACAATAAAAGTTCTGCCCAAAAATTAAGACAGATAAAGAGAAATCCAGGTTTATTTATTACATCTATAAATCATACGGAACTACTTTCATTTTGGGGAAGTCAATGCCCATCAGTCACTAGCTGCGCAAAAGAAGATAGGGTTCTCTAAGATACTTTCCCTTCTTCTCAACACCATCAAGTTGGGACCACCTTCCTTATTCCTCTATCAGTTACATCTGCATGTAGTACAACAAAACTCAAATTTAGTTACTGAAATAGATTCTATATATATATATATATATAACTTCTTTAGATTCGTTACTAAAACTGAAACATACGTTGATTAAACCTGGAGCAAATGAACATCAAAATGTAAATTTTCAGTCATTAATTTGCTTACTATTTGAAGGTTCGGCGCTTAAGTGCCGCCACTGCACAGTGCGGCTTGGATCCGCTCAACTATGCACTTGATTAAACTGCTAACAGTGGTGACTGAAGTAGCCGAGATTTTTGCAGTTGGGACAGAATCAACCAATATCTGAAATGCCACCGTTAGAAGGCAACCTCCAGATCCAACCTCACGAATGGGTCCTCCGTTGTTCATAGGTTCAGGCCCATCAGGAAGAACAGCAAAGCCCGAGGGTAGCAGGGCAACACAATCAGGATTTCCACCTCTCAACACAGCATTCATGGAAATTAAATCAATAGGAGCATACACAACATACGACCCTGTGGCATCAGTGCAAGTCTCTTGAAGCATAGTCATATTGCTTTGGCCGCAATTCGGAATCTACAATTTGCATTCACCAAACATCATGCTAGGTTATTTCTTTATAACTATAATGAGATGTGTAAACTATGAACTGCACCTAACAACTTACGTTGACTCGAAGCAAGGAGACATAGTTTCCAGTGTCATGGCCATTGGCAATGTGTGCCAATTCTTCCACTTGTCCTCCTTTAGAGAGAATGTCCCACTGCAAATTCAACATGTTTGCACTTGTTCTCAGAAATTTGAGTAAAAATAGCTAAATATACTGTATTATGATTAGAGATATATGTAATGTAACTGTAAGCAATGAGATCTTATACATTACCTGATTTCTTGAGTTTTCAGATCGCAGAAAATCAAAAACAGTCCTTGAAGGAATGGGGAGCCACGAAGAAGTTGAAGCACTGAGCACAATACCGGAAGGTCTGCCTGGATCATCCACACTTTTTCTACTCATGACCCTTACATCTTCACTGGCCACTGTTAACAATGTCCAAACATTTGCAGTAGATGCACCAACAGCAGTACAAAAGCTCAACATCATTCTTTCGGCCAGCCTCATCATACTTCTTCGTCCCCCAAAATTCATTAGCACTGTATACATAAATATAGTAAATGTTCTAAGTCACATATTTCTGCAATTGAGTGTTGCTAACCTTTTCAAACAATCTTAAAAATTAATGAATCAAAAAATGAAGAAAGATCATGAGACATATATCTATATATATATATATATACCACCAATGCTCTTATGGGGTATGTTCGTGGCCATTGAACTTGCAAGACGCTCGCATTGTCTATCCAAGGATGCCACCCAGCGTTTAGCTCCAAAGGCGAGGCCAGAATTAACATAGCTTTTGTAAAGATCATGCACTACTTCATTATCTTCCAGTTCTACATGTTCAATCCAAACAATCTAAAGAAAATAATTGATAATTAGTTGTTGTTTACGACAAAATTTTCTCCACGGGAAAGTAATGTAATTATACAATGTAGAAGTTAATAGTTGAAATATGACCTTTGAGTAACCATTTGGCAATTCTGTGATTAGGCAACCAGAGGGTCGTCTTCGGCTTTTTGTGAATGAATCAGGTCGCAGCTGATCCACGGAAAAATCAACAATAGTCCATGATTCTAAATTTTTTCTCTTACAGAACCTCACAAAGTAGTCGTCACGAACAGGAACAAACGGTGAAGGGACTTGGAACTCAGCTGACATCTGAAACAACAACAACAAATGAAATTCTAATTGTTAGGTTTAGGCATGTAATTAATTTTAACCCGTTCATCAATGTGGATAGAATGGAAGGGAATTAAGGCAAATTAATAAATGAAACTTTGCTTACCACTTGACAGGCTCCGTCGAAGATTTCTGTTTGGCCAACTTCCAGAACTTGATGTATCGCTGCCCTTGAAATGATACCGCAAAACATGTTTGCCCATTGATTCTGAAAATCATTATCAACAGTTTCAATGTCAATCAACCAGGTTAATATGATTCTGAAAATTGGAACACATAGTTGGAAGAGTATTAATACTCACCACATCCATAAAGATCTCAACGAGTTTGTTGTAGTCCATGATGACCACTGCAGAATGCCTTGAAGCTTCGATTTTTATGTCTAAGGGTGTTGGACCTATTCCCTTAGGGAAAGACCTCAGATATTCATCCTGGTTCAGAATCTCACAACCACAGGTTCCAGGGAGCCACAAAGTGTTTCCAGCCTCAGCAAGGTTTGTGAATTCCTTCATTGCTACATTACCAATCTCCATAACAATGTCTTTCTCAAAATCATTAGCAATTGGGAGTGTCCCATGGGGTTCATCATTGCCACCAAACATTTCCCCAATCAAAATTGTCTGTGCTCCATAGTTTCCAACACCCTGATCAAGGGACCGAGGAGGCATCATCTGGTTTTGAGATGACATGTTATGGTAGAAACTCCCAGGTTTTACCGCAAATCTGGGTACCATTGCTGACATCTTTTCAATCTGAAATACAAAAGTAAGAAAAAAATATATGAAAAAGTGAGTACACTAAGTTTGAACAGTGAAAGTTGCATGATTCAATGATCAAAGGTGATTTACCTCTTCTCTCAACCGCATATTCTCAACCCGCAGCGGTTGCTCGTCAAAGGACATTTCTCCACCGAGGCCTCCACAACTAGGGCAAGAAGCATTATTCAGTGCCTCCTTGTACCTGGTGTTCTCTTCACGAAGCTTGTCATTCTCAGCCTTTAAAAGATTGTTCTCGTGGCGTTCATGTTGAGACTGTGTACATGATAAGAGAATATCATCATATAATGGCATAACATGCATATATTTAAGACAAGCATGTCTACTTAGATGATTTTGTTTTCAGTGTAGAAATGGTACTGAGAACCATTATTATACTGGTGAGAGTGATGGTGACACATAATAGAAATATAGAGAATAAAAGAGGTAAAGAGAAGAAGTAACTTGCATATTATAATGTGATAAAAGAAGGGGAATAAGATGAATATAATGAGCGTCTATGTTAACCATTTTTTTTTTTATTTCCTTCCTATCTGAAAGGAATATGTTCGAGCCCTCAAATTCAGTCCATTGTTAAATTGAAAAAAAAAATTAAACTGTAACGTGGCCCTTGAACAAAGATTGAATGATTTGGAGTCTAATGCCTGTTTCAAAGATAAAATCTGAGTTGTCTAAATATTTGAAGTAACCGATCTGATTTCTTGACTGGATGGTTACATTTTTTAACTGTATAGAAAATACCAGATCTTGTAGTTTATGTTTTTCTAATAGAAAATTAGTATCAACACTTCATTACAAATAATAGTTTTTTCTGTTTAGATATTTGTTTTTAATTGGAAAATTAGAAACTTTGGATAGATAAAACAGATATAAAAAATAGCAATATTTTATTAGAAAATGTTTTCTGGTAAGTTTTTCTTTTTTAATTTAATAACTAGTAACCTCTATCCCATTTTGAATAGTGACAGTATAGATAAAAAAAAAAATTGAAGTAATACTTTTTAGAAGAGATGGGTAATTTAATATGATGAAAAAGAAAACATGGATAAGAAAATAAACTTGGAAGAAAGAACTAGTCTATGAGAAAATAATAATTATTATAATAATAATAATAATAATAATAATTTATAATTAGAAAAAAAAAATTATGTAAAGGTGAAGAGGCTTTCTCCTTTACCTTAATTTGGGTACGCTTGTTTTGGAACCAGAACTTGACCTGCAAGGGATTCAACCGCAGCTCTCTGCTGAGCTCTCTCCTTTGTTTGTCATCTGGATGAGGACACTCCTTAAAGAAACTGACAAGACCACATTTCAAAAACATTACTAAATAATATTTAGTTATAAGCAAACCAAGCATTACAATTTTTCATTTTTCATTTTATTAATTAGATAAAAAAAAAAGTGAATTGTAGCATGGATCTTACCATTCCATCTCCATTATCTGTTCATTCGTGTGTCGATGGTAACGCTTCTTTCCGGATTGTTTGTCGGGATCTTGATCAATGGAACGAGGAACTTTCATTTGATTACTGGAAGATTCACAATCTTTGTTCCTTTCCAAATCATTTTCCAAGGATGTCCTTTGTGGAGGCTTTTCCAATATAGACCGTTGTTGTTGTTGTTGAGAATTCCAAGGGTTGATGTTGTTGTTGTGATACATTGCTTCCTTCTGTTTTGAAAGTCACCTCTTATTCTTGAATCTGCATGCCAAGACAGAAAGTGAGAGTGAAAACCCTCTTCAAGTCAACATGTGTTACACAATTAATAAAAAAGGGTGGTAGTACCAAGAATTTTTTTTTTCTGTTTTAGCAATAGAAAACAAGCACAACATGCAGCGTTATTCTCACACTCAAATTGGGGGTGGCCAAAAATAGTTAAATAAATTAAAAAAAAAAATCCTTTCTCACAAAAAAAATCAAAAAGGCTGTTGTTTTAGAAGGTTTTGTTTTGCAGAATTGAGGTTCAAAAACTGCTTTGGTAACAACAACTACAGTGGATGGTCATTCTCTTGGTGAGAATTTGGATATGGGAATAAATGTACAACAGAAATCAGAAATTAAAGGGCTCTACCACAAATAATTTTGTATAAATAGTATGAGAATGTTAGTTTAATGATGGTACAGTGATGTACTTGCTGGATGTGTTTTATGAAGAGAAAGAAAGCAAAAAATTAGTGAGAGGAGAACTCACCTGATTTTGATCGACCTTAAGAGGGAAGGATAGAGATTTTCCTTTCAAACCACAGCACTTTTCAGACCTACACTGATCCAAAGTTTCTCTGACTCTCTCTGTAATGTGCTCTCTTCCTCCTTTTTTTATAACTCTTGGTATATAGATGATGTTTTAGTTTGACCCTGAGGTTCTGCTAAAACTGTGGCTGCCAAGAAGAGGGAGAGAGAGAAAAATTGATTTCAAAATGTCTCTATCTGACCCAAAACCATGAACAGAGTTAATAAAGTTCTCTAAGATTACAAGGTAAACATTGATGAACTTTGGTTTTGCTAAACTATAATGCTCTCTCTTACATGCAGAAAAAATGCATTACTTTCTTGACAGATGTAAACGAGGATTCAGAAGCGACAAAGTAGAAAAAGAGTTGACATGGTGTGAATGGTTGACAATGGCTACACGAAAAGGAAAAAAACAAAATGAAAGGTTAACACAATATGAGTTAACTGAGATAACGTGTGTGCATTCTCCTCTCACACTCTTTTCTAAGTATGAAGTTACCAAGATAAGGCTTTAATGTAAGAAAGCTGAGATAGTAATATAAGTTACAACAAAAAAAAAAGTAAAAAAATGCATACAGAAGAAACTGGTTAGCTAAGAAATCTGTGGGTGGGGATTAAAGAAGAGAAGGAGTTATTTTAGAGTGACTTATCCCAGAAACACGTTTTTAAGAGTAGGATTTGAGCGGAGGAACCCAGAGGTGGGGCAAACAGAAAATAAAATTAATGAAATGATTAAGTTAAAAAAAAAACAGAAAAAAAAGTTTTGGATGGGAGTGGTGATGACTAAGGAAAAGAGAAAAAAGAGGGTTGGAAGTTATTGATGAGTATAGAACTGGTGTAACTGCATTAAATGGGAGTGACGAAGAACATAAATGCATTATTCTGAGAGAGAGAAGGCCAGTTTCGGTCTTAACTTTTGTTTGTATGATGGTAACTCAATGTTTCGTTTTCTAGCATGTTCAAACAAGTTTTTTAGTAAATAATAAAATAAATATAATGATATATATATTAGAAAGGTAAAAAAATTAAAAAAGTTACATATAATCTTTTTGTAAATTAATTTTTGTATAAATTAAATTTATTTTGTTCTATTTCTTTTAGAAGTAATGATACCAAGTCCGTTTAAATATATTTTTAATCATCTCTCTGGCTCATACTCTTCATGCACAGGACTGCATTAGTATGGGTAGGTGGGATTCATTGTGCAATTACCGATGTGTTTCTTCTATGAGGCCGTTTAAATATTATACTAATGAAAAAAAAGTTGTTCTCAGTCAGATTATTTGTAATGCATGAAAAGTCAGAACTGGTGAAGTTAATTAGTAATATCTGATTATTTTCATTTAATAACTAATACAGCAGTTTTTTATAATAAAATAATATTTAATTTAACCTTTGATAATGGAAAATTATTATATTATTTAATAGAATTCATTACTTTCGGTTCATTTGAATCGTTACAAAATGATCTTACTTCAACTTTTTTACATCAACTTCATGATGTTACGATTATCTAAACTCAAACTTTTTTTATAAAACTTACATCATTATTGTAATTTCATAAACATAATTGTACAAAACTCAAATAATTTCGTAATGAAACTATAATATAATTGTACAAAAGTCAAAGTTCTACAACCATAATACAAATTTTAATGTTTACTTGATATTAGTTGAATCTTTGAAAGAAAAAATATAACAAAATAAAATTTCTTTCTATATAAACTTATACATAAATTAAAATTAAAAAAATTAGACATCTATAGATTAATTTATGGATAAGTTAACTTTAATTTATAAACAAGTAAATTTCTGATTTGATATTTTATTTTATATTTAATCTACAGTGAGGAGGGTGAGGGTTTGATTTAATCTATAACAGAGTGTAAGCAGTATATATATATATAT
>Ga0099822_1000104_pt1 | contig 51354 bp, 13 predicted proteins | sample CowpeawhiteBW_FD_76839 | JGI IMG/M metagenome (GOLD analysis project Ga0099822, IMG submission 76839) | Root nodule microbial communities of legume samples collected from California USA - Cow pea white BW | ecosystem: Host-associated > Plants > Roots > Nodule | place: USA: California | collected... | reverse complement strand
GTAAAATTAACCGTTAATTTTTAAAAATTTAATAAATAATTAAATTGTAAAGGGTAAAATTGGAATTATGAAATGTGGACACAAAAGAGGGAATCCCCTTTATATATAGTTATAGATACAATAGAAATATTAATTGATTTAAATAAACTTAATTAACTAAAATCGAGACCATTTAATTAATTTAGATCTTAAAATTAATTATATCTTATCCTATCCAAATCGATTAAATCTGGAAAATTTAGATTTTCTGCTTGATTTTAAAATAAGATTAGTAATTTATAAAACTAACAAAGTTAAATTATATAAAGGATATTTTTTTATCAAATTATTATATATAAAATTTTATTGTAAACTTATAACTTTTACAATTTTAACAATTATGTAGTTTATTAAGTTAAATACAATATAAAAAAAATATTTATCTTTTCGAATGGTTTCACTATTTTTTTATCATCTCTTCAGACTTATGTGTGGAAAACTATTTCAGTGGATCAAAATACATTTTTTTCTCCATTTATTTACATTTTTTATTATCCAAATGTGACTTCCAATTTCCTCTTCTTTTTATTATACCAATCATATCACGGATTGTTAGTAATAGAACTATATAAGTTTTTATTTTATTTTTGATAAATAATATAATATTGTTTTGTCTCAAAACAAAATTTATATATTTGTATATAGTTAAACACAATTTATCCCAAGTGCCCTATACAAATGGTTTTTAATTAAATTGATTTAGTTTGAATTATAATTTAAAAAGTAAATTAATTGAAACTATTAAAAATGAATTAATTAAAGTTTTATTTTATTTTTTCAATTTGGATATAAACAATCTAAATATGCCAACTTATCATATTATAACCACAAATGTGATTATATACTATTATAACCGAAATTGTGATTCGTGATGTTGTGTAAAACTTTTGTCTGTCACCGATATCGTTTTCAAAATAATTATATTCTATGCATAATGAAAGCATTGGTATGAATGAATGTATAAAACATAGTAGTTATGAACATTTTTTTTTTGAAAAAGAAACTTAATTCATTATTTACGAAAATTAATCCTTTCCGAGAGATTTTCCGTCCATAGTGAATGGTATTATTGATTTCTAAACTAAATAAGGTATTTTAATTTGTGAAAATAAATTTTATTTTATAGTTATTAGTATAATATATAAGTATTACAGTTATTTCTTGTATGATTTCTGGAGTAAAATGGATTTATATTCTTATAATTGAAAATAAAAATAAAATAAAAGACATGTTTAAACGGAAAATCCTCAAAATGTATTTATTTTCAGTTTCAATTTCATGTGCCTTAAATTTAAATCTATAGACTTCCATAACTATTTTCAAAATTTAACTCACACTAATGGGACTATAATAATTAAATAACATATATAACTTAATATGTGGATCATATAATATAAATATTGTTCTTATAATTCAAATTTATCATAAATATTTAAAAATATTTAGAATTAATTATAAAATAAAAATTCAGTAAAACAATTAAAACTCAATTTATTTTGTCAATCACCGGATATACCATAATAGGTACCGGAAATCAAGGAGGCGAGTTTCGTAAATTCCCAAGTAATGATTGCACTTGGCGTATTGATTCCTTGACGGTCGTTATTGATTCTGTGACGGTAACGGTGACGGCGCGGCGGCTGTCAAATCTCTTTTTTCGCGTGTTTGTTTTCTCTCCCCGGAATCTTTTTGTGGCCTCTGAGAGACCCTTTGGGAAGAATCGCCAGAAAACACCCAAAGTTTTGTTCTTCCTCCTCTCTTTGCAATATCTATACAGAAGATTTATGGATAACAGGTGCAAATCACTGCAGCACTGTTCCGTCGCAATTGTTTTCCACCGACAAGTGTTTGACTTTGTGGTTCCGTCGCTTTTTCAACCCTTCGATAGATTCATTCCTTGGCTACGCTTTCTGAGTCACAGATAACATTCAAGCTACTTTCTTTCTCCTGAATTTTTCTTCTGAAAAGATAAAAAAGGTTAGTTTTCATGTGGGTTTTCTTCTTTTAGCTGGATTCTTTTATTGTCTTTTTATATTTAGTTTTGGGTTTGTTGGGAACGATGTATATGGTTTGTGTTGTTTTCAAATTATTAACATACTTTTTGTATTGGGCTTCGATTGATAGAGTTTTATCTGGTTAAGGATGTACTTGGATAAATAAGTTGTTATCATGTAAGCTTGTATATAAGTTGTTTTTAATAATGAAAGAGGAGTAAGTTTAAATTGTTGCTGCATAATTGTAAATTGTTTTTCAAGATGTTATTTGTATTTATTGAAATAAGTTGATGAAGCTGTTTTTATAAGATATTCCACGTACATACGCAAGTACTTATGTCATGATATAAGTTCGAGGTTCTCTTGCATAAACTTCTTTGAAACTAATTACAAGAGAAGAAAATAAAATTGAAAAATGAGTTGAGTTCTTTCCCAAATTGAAATGAACTAACGTAATTAACATCTGCAGAAGTTCTATGATCTAACATGTTCAAAAGTTAAGGGGCACAGGTTGATTTTAACCTATAGGAGAAGCTTACTTCATTTTACCATCTGATTTATTTTAAAAACTACATTCTATGATATCAAATATTTTGTCATATCATGTTTTCATTTATATATAATAACGTGATTATCTAACATACTGATTCATGGTATGGTGCTTTTGTGCTTGCAGTTATTGACTTGGACCTTTTGCAAGCAAGATCTTGACATCGTGGCTTTCTGAGTTCTATATCTGCATAATTATTCTGGCAGAGATACTGCAAAGTGATTTGAGACCCAATTATGCTGTAAAACCAAGGTGACTGCTTCAGCCCAATCTTCTGTTAAGAAGATGTCGTGGGCTAAGGGTCAATCCTCTGGTTGGACAGCTTTTGATCTCAAGCAGAGAAAGAACAACAATTTTGAATCTGAAGTTGATAAAGATAATTTCCCAGCTATAGGCACTTCTGATTCTACAGTCAAGAAGAACCATGTTCCTGCAAAGCCTTTCTCTTCGGTACTTCTGCCGACTAAAAATTTCCCACCGTTGAAAGAGTGTTTGAATAACAAAAAGGTAATATCAGGTTCTGATTCTGATGAAAAATACTGTGGAGCTCCTGCTCAGGAAGATGTTAATTTAGCTATCAAAAAGCTTAGAGAGCAGAATCTTTGGGCTGAACATAGCTTGATAGATGATATATTGGCTGCTGTTAATAACAATGTTGATAAGGCCTCAGCTTTATTGGAAACAATGGCCTCTGCAGTGAATTTTGAAGACTACAAAGTATCATCTGCAGTGATAGCTACGACAGATGATACCCCATATAAGAATAAAACTAATGAAAGTCTTACTTTGGAAAAGATCAAGGATGGTATTCCCTTTGATAAGCACCAAGACAACGATAAAGGCTTGGAGAATAGAAATGTTTCCTCAATTCAAAACCTCTTGAATTCTGTTCCTGTAGAGCCTGAATGGGAGGATGATGATATTTACATTAGCAATCGAAAGGATGCATTAAGGACAATGAGGTACGAATTCTAACACTTGTATTCTTTCTGGAAACGGTGTTAGTTGTTATGTCTTACTTGCTTTTACGTGTTTCTTTAATAGGTTTATTTATTTATCAGCCTTTCCCTCCCTCGTGTAATATATATACTTATTTATGTATGAATCTATGTATTTTTTTCTGTAGCTTATTTTCAATAGGATGACATAGTGAAATGCATTACTAAAGATGGGATCTTCATGCAGTGAGTGAAAGATATTGTTCAATGCTTGAGTTACTTTGACCTTATCAAGAAGTTTCCAAATTAAACACATTATAATTTAGTTGATAGCTAGAACAAATTCCTCTATTGTTATCTGATATATCTATGGAGTCTTTGGTCTGACAAGTCAAACTACTACTAAGTAACGAATTAACAGTTCACCTTAACCTTAATCATTTACAATGAAAACACCCTTGCATAATGAGTTAACTTCCACGGTGGCACCTGCTGTTTTCTTTATGTCAGTAAATAGTAATATGGTTTTAGATTGATTTGCAATAACGTTTTGAGAAAGAGCCCTAGAAATACTGATTTTATGTGGTAGCATTTCTAGTTTTGCACATTCTTTTAGAATCGAAGGGACTAATCCGTGCTATTATATATCTCCTCTTCACAAATTTTCATTTGTAACACTTTCAATCATAGGGTTTTCATTCTTGTCCACAATTCGAGATGACAACATTTGAGAATTTTGCAATGGTTGTCATATTGGAAAGATCACATTTCTGTATTCAGATCATAAATCTGACTTGAGACTTCATACCTTTTTAATGAAACAGGTCAGCATCGCGACATTCTAGGGCAGCTTCTTTTGCTTTTTTAAGAGGGGATCATTTGTCAGCTCAACATCATTCAATGAAAGCTCAAGTGGAATGGCATACTGCTGAAGAGCTTAATTCTGATGCAGCCAGAAAAATTTTAAGTATCAGGAATAATGAAAATGATATCTGGAGACTTGATTTGCATGGTCTTCATGCAACTGAAGCTATTCAAGCATTGCAAGAACATCTCTACAGAATTGAAAGCCAAGGCTTCTCAAAGAGTTCGGCCAATGGAGTGAAACAAAATGGGCTTGGACAATCTGCTCTTATCAACAGTGCAAAATTGGATATCCAAGCACCATTACGGCTTAGACCATTGGCATTACATGTCATAACAGGTATGTTGGCTTCTTTTGACCATGCATACGCATAGGCTATTGTGAGGGTAGTATTCTATTTTCTTTATGCCTCTATCTCCTATACTGTTTATTCTCTTTCAACAGTTTTGTTTCATGTATATTTGGACATTTTGTTAGTGTCTGTTAGTTGTCATTTGATTGAAGCAAACATTCTTCAAAATCTAACTACCTTTCATTAGTCATATAAATAAACATTCTTCAAAATCTAACTACCTTTCATTAGTCATATAAATAAACATCCATCCATTGTTTTTGCTCTCTCTCTTTTTTTGTTGGTCAACCATTTATATTCTCAGATTTGATTACTTGGTATTCTCTTGTAAGTTCTTGATAACGTTTGGAAGATGTCAGTATGTCATATTCTCCAAGTGCTCACCTTGCTTCTGTATGTTTTAAAATCCAGTGTAATCTGACATTTTATCACTTTTAGACTTCTCTGATTCATAGAATAATGTAATCATCTGTTAAGATTAAATATTTATTTCTTTTTTTTCCATATAAGTTAATCATGGAATTCTAACAATTTTGAAGGTGAAAATACTAATCATCATTTTGCATGCAACTAGTCTTATTGTCGTAAGTCGCACTCTTGTTTCTGCTAATAGTTCTCTTCTACCTGCAGTCTCTTTGGGAAAATTATAGAAAAGGAACATTTTATCAAAATGAATTCTCCTTTGTTATTCTTTTCAACTTTTTCTCCAAATCTCTAGTTATGATACTTGTTGCTTCCCTGGCACCATTCAATGCATCTGTTTATTTGTTGAAAATTTATCATTTTCTTGAATAGAAAATTAGGATTTAAGTATTCATTTAGCAAACCTGTGTCCTTGGTTGGAACCAACAATCATCTTTAAGGAGGACCTTAATTGTGTTTTCATTTTTACAGGCGTTGGTAATCACAGTCGGGGACAGGCCTCCCTTCCTACAGCTGTCAGAAGTTTCCTTAATGAAAACAGGTAGCACATCTCCTCATGCTTCACATCTCATCCTCTTATCTGTGTTTAAGAACACTGAAAACAAGTAAAAAAAAGTGTAGCCTAGTGCATGAGATACCATTGTGTGTCTCTAGGAACAAGGTTTGCTTTAATTCTTATTTCATTTGGTTGTATATATTGTGCTGCAGGTACCGTTTTGAGGAGATGAGACCAGGAGTAATTACAGTGTGGCCTAAGTTTCGTCAAAATTGATCGTTAAACCCATTAGAAACTTGTTCTTGTTTTGTATGTATCATTGATAGGGATCATATTTAGTCATGGTGATACTAAGATTTTTCCTTGTTGATGTTAATTATTTGCCGTGGCCGTGGAAATGAATTGAATTCAGATGAAGCTATCTATATTCGAATATTTGAATTTTGGAATGAAGCCTTTAGTTGTAGGCTTTCTTCCCTATTAAATTCGACTTCAAATTCTTATGATCAATTTAGTTACATTTCTTTGCTTGTTGTAACATTGCACATCATAGTCAAAACTAGATAGGAGTGTGACCAAAAGGATGTACTTGTTTTCATTATTTGTTTCAGACAGCGTCTTCTTTAGGAGATCAATGTTGAAGATGATCTCAGAATTCAGTAAAATTTTACATTCGGAATACTTCCATAATTTTCTCAAAGTGAAGGGCTGAATCTCTCTCCCTCTGTGTTTTTAGTGTGGGATTCCTGAATATGAACCATGGTTTGAACTCCTCTTTTAATACTTATTTCAATTGGTACTGACAAGGTGATTAAATAGAATTTTTTTTGACAATGTTATAGTTTTAGTGTAAATATCACTAAATCCAAGTTCGTTTGTCTAAACACACATTATTTTCATCCCTTACTCTCTTAAAATTATAAATTAAGAACAACATTTCTTAAGTTTTAAGGTACTTTGGATGGACACAGTCACGTAGGTCCAAAAAGTTAAACTCAGACGGCAACATCAGAAACAGCAAAGAAGCTTCCTAATGTTGTGCATTTCTTTACGAAATTTCCTTGATGACATTCTCCAAGTCTTTATGAGAAAAAGGTCTTGTCCTGAACTAGAAAATAAAATCAAGAGATAAGCTTCTATATACCTATATGAATTTCATTCAATTTCACAACATGTACCCATCATACTTCTACCCTTCTAGTTTCTGTGGTGCATTTGCAATAAACTTCACTAATTTGTGGTTCAACAGAAGAGGTATCGCTATTGAGCCATTCTGTGATCCTCCAAACTGCACTTCAAATCTTATGGCAAACTCTGGAGCTACACAAAGAACACCCTCCACCACCACCACACCTTCATCATCCACCTTAGACACTTATGAACCAAAAGAGCATCACGAAAAGTTATACACTGATTTCAAAATTTACTGGCCCTTCAACATGCCCTTGACTTCAGAAGCTGCAGCACTTCGTGTCATCAGAAACTTGGAGAACCTTGGCTTATACTACACACTATTCGTGTGGATCATTCTCTTCATTGTCCTCATTCCTCATCGTAAGATCTCATTGATTTTGCTGGTCATCATGACCTATGTGACAGTCCTTTACTGTTTAGTTCTAAGGGCATACCCCAAATCTGTTTTCCTTCACAGAAGCATTGATAAAAGATTTGTCTTGGGTTTGCTAGTGTTTGCAGCAATAGTGCAGCTGATTTTGACTGAGGCTGGGATTCATCTTGCAGTGACTTTGGCTTGTGCTGTGCCTTTGGTTTTGGTGCATGCAGTTTTGTGGGTTAGTCACCATGCCTTTGAGATTGAGGATGATTCTTGTACCAGAGAAGTTGCTCCTGTTGCTAGTAATAATAGATGTACATGTGGTGCTAAGGGCATAGAGAATGTTTAAAGTTTGATTAATGGTGTACATATGGTCTTAATTGCCATTGCAAGATGACAGTGGTTGTGGATTCTTGCAAGTTAAAGGAAAAATGTTCATACTTATAATCTCTGTCTACTTGTATATAATTTTCTTTGTGGATTTTGAATTTTGAATTTTTAAATTTTGAGAAAACTAATAAGGATTTATATAATTTTTTAGTAACCTGGGACTTATATAGTTTAAGAAAATATTTTTAGATAAAATAGTATTTATTTTCTTGATTTCAGATATGGTAATAACAAAAATATGTGCTTGATTTTAACTAATTTTAATGTTTTAAAAAGTTATAAAACAATTTTACCAATTTTGATTTTTTTTTAAATTCATAAAAAGAATTTTAAGAATTCAAATATCTATCTATTTAAATATATTTTTAAATTTAGTCTAACTTTCATTTTGAATAAAAAAATTTGTCGGTGTTGACTTTTAAATCTGGTAATAAGAAAACAACTACTTAAGTTGATGGGATATTAAAAACCTTTGAATTCATTATTGGATTTAGTTAGTCAAAATAAAAATGAATAATTTCGTGGAATATTTTTTGTACTGAGATGAGGTGCACACACAATTGAGGTAAAACATTATTAGAGAAAAATTATCAAAAACAGTATATTCCTATCTTTTATTACTGTTTCAATGTTGTCATGTATTTTACTACCTCTACCTCAAAAACCAAAGATTATAAAATAATATTCAAGCAATGAAAAGAAAAGTTCACCAATTCAAATAATTATCTTTTACTTTTGTTAGTACTCAAAATTTGACATAAACCAATTTGATTGATTCGTAATCATAGGTTCCTTAATCAGACATAATCATAAGTTCTTCTCACAAATTTCTTAATGCTTAATGTGTAACCTTGGTACTAAGATGTGATCAATCATATCATAAGGTAATGGAGATAGGTGATCAAGGTTCATGCAAAGGACAATATTTTTGCAGACAGTTACCCTTTTCTGGTATATAACTCAGAAGGGACATCTCGAACAGTAAAATAATCATCTCAAACAGTATAAAAAGATTATCCCCACAAACACATAATATTCTTATTTATTATATTATTTATAGTAAAGATATGAATATTATTTAATTTCATCTGCACGTCTAAATCATAGTCCCTGTCACACCAGTAAAATTATAGCAAAATTTGTAAATAAAAAACAAATGTCAGTATTAAACTGCTAAAATGTACACATAAAATTAAAACTATGTAGTAAAAAAGTTGGCGTTCACACCATATATATCTTTGAAAATTCATAAGTTGTCGTTGAAAAACACAGCATAGGGGAAGAAATTAAGCAGTAAGAAAGAAATTAATTCCACTACTGACATTGACAAGAGGATTTGAAGTTTCTGTGGAGTGATCTTGGAAGCTGGAAGCGAAACATTTTATGTTTTCATCTTGATAATCCTCTTGTATGATCATGGATTCTTTGAGTATTTCTTCGGTTACTGAACAAGCCAGAGAGAACAGTGTAAGCAAGAACTTCTTGCTTCCAAGAAAACCTGTAAGTTATTCTGTACACCTTGCTTTCTCTCAGAGTTGAATTGGACTGAATTTTGTAAACAAGCCTTATGCTTTCTGCAAGTTATGCAGTTAATAGTTTCTATGAACCGTTCTTCTCATTACAAATTGACTCTCTTATTTGCTTTAACTGGTCTTTTTATGCTGCAAATCTCGAAATCACAACAAAGGCAAGACAACCAAATCCAATCATATACAGGAAATTGCGTCGAGGGTCTGCTGGGAGAATTCCAGAGAAACAAATTGAGGTCTGAAAGTGTTAGTATATGTTTGATTTGAAGTTACACAGTGAAGTTTGATATAGAATTGTGTATTCTAATGTATGAATAGAAGAAGAAAAATATTGTTGTTTCTGCATTAAAAGTACTTAGTTCTTTTAGCTTTAATTCAAGCATGTACTCAATCATCTAGGTTAAATGAGTTTTAGATTTTTCAAATTTGGTTCAAAATGCATTTAGTTCATAGATCTTAAAAAATGTGACCTGATCATATATTTATCATAAAAGATGATGAACTTGGTCTATCTTCTGTGAATCTTCTGACACTAAAATTAGAAGCAGACAAGTTCATTGATTTATAACAAAACTAGTATCAAAAATATCAGTTTGACCATTTTTGCCCAAAAATTAAAAGGTCTAAACATTTCTTACCCTGATATCTTCTTCTTTCTTATCAAGTTTATCATTATGATCATCTCTGTTTTGTTTGATTTCTTTGTTTTCATTCTAACATATATGTACATGTTTTTTAAAGTACCCGACAAACAAGGAATTACTGAGAACAATAGCGTACTTGAGAACTGCTATATACTATGAGGTAAGATCACCACCATTGTTTCATTTCAGTACCCTTTTGAATTACATATAGAACTTTGAAGGGATGCTGAAATCATTAAATTGTATATATGATTTTTGACTCCAAATGGCATGCAGGATGATAAAATATTGCCTAACAATAAAGCCTGTATTACTGAGGAGGAAGATGAAGAAGAATGGAGCACACAAAGCGACCAGGAAAAAGGCCAAAAGCAGCTTGAAAAGTCAATTCAAAAGCCTAACAACAACGACTCTACGTACACACTCACCAAAAACCAGAGAAAGAAACGCAGCTACATTGACAATGTTAGTTATCTGATTAATTTGCTTGCTCAATCTAGAAAAAAAGGTGTATTAATTAAGGTTGGACACTTCCAATACCTATAAATTTTAAATATACAGAATAGTTTTTTTCCTCTGGAAAAGTATTGATAAATCACATTCAAGTGTAATTATTCTGAATTCGACTATACTGAGAACTTTATCACACTTTCATTTTAAAAAGCCATCGTAAGAAAATAAAGGAGAAAGATGTTATATATTTACTTTTAGTGACATGAGAATTTTGATTGTATTGGAATAAATATCAGTGAGAATCATAGTAACTTATTTGACTGATTCTTTCTACTACGGACAGACAAACAAGAAATGTGCTTTATCTTCTTCCTCTTCCCATGTGATAAACATAAAAAACATATGCAAAACTTCACAGCGTGGAGGCTTAGGATTGACAAAAAATGATTCTCACACAAGTGCTTCCATGTGCAAGGCATTCATACAGTTCTGCTCAACAGAGATAATTTGTCCACAAGAACATCGTGCTGCACTAGCAGTGAAGTTGTATGGAGTTCAAGTAGCACTGTTATCTGGTTTGGGTAACCCTTTTCAGAATATATCCCAATCCATAACAAGCTCAACAAACATTTCAAAGACACCAATTCTAAGTCTGTGGCAAGCCTCAAGTGGGTTCTTACCGGCCATAATATGGAGTGGAATGTTCATAGTGAGTTTTTTGTACACAATAGTGGTGGTTTGGTCTTTGGCTTTTAGAGTACCTATTATCTCTATGCTGTGCATTGCTCTTCTGTACTCTTTATCTGTGTTGGTTGCTGCAGCATCAGGATTTGATGTCGCTTGTGGCACGTTTAGATTGAGTGGCATCTTGTTTGCATGTTTAGGGGTTCTTGGTTTTGCTTTGATCCTTCTTATTCTGCTCTTGCTTGTGCTTTTTGCTTCCTAGAGACGCACAAAACAAGATGAAGGAGCAAAGTGATGAGTTCTTGGTGCCTTTGCAGTGTTGTGTTGTGGTAAATTTTTTGGTATTTGAATTTTTTCCTGCCATATCTTTTGGTGGAAGACTAATCTCATTTGTAATGCAATTAATAGAATGAATTTGTAACACTATTAAGATGGAATATGGGTTCTCCATTTTGTATAGATGGTGATTATCTTTATGGTTTGAATGATGAGAATTTTCAAACAATCTTCTCCAACGAGCTGGTGATTTGCAGCCAATGAAATTCTTTAGTGTCTTCTCAAAAAAATCAAGTAAGAAAAAATTATAAGTTGTAATTGTTGGAGATCTCATGAGTCAACAATATTAAAGTAGATACAAATATCATTTTATAAGTCAATTTTATAATATTAAGTTAAACTTAAAATCTATTTCTTAAAAAAATATCCTAAATCTATCCTAATCAGATTTGTTATTTGTTGGAATATAAATTTTATCTTAGAAATTTGTTTTTTAAGATTGAATTAGACTTAAAAGTAACCGGTTATAATATGAGATTAACAAAGATATTCTTATAATAAATTCTCCATCCCAAAAGTCCAAAACATCACACAATTGGAATTGTTGAGATGAATTATTTAATTTTGAAAAGATGCATTAATTATCATTTTTGTTGTACATCACAATCAATTGGACTTTGGGGCATATGGATGCATTTGCCTGCTTTTATTACAACCATGTATTTAATTCTTTTAGTAATATTATTTGAAGGATAACAATGATTTTCTTCTACAAAAAACAAAAAAAACTCATCCATCATGTTTATGTAAAAAAGACCTAGATAGAACGAAATAATGACAGTAAAGACTGAGGCCACACAAATTTAAACAGCATCAGAATAATTCTCAGCAACACTTTCATCATGGCCAGTGAGAGGAACCATTTCTCCTTTAGCAGAAGCAGTCTCAACCTCAAAGGCATCAAAACTAGCCCACAAAACAGCATGAACCAAAACCAAAGGAACACTACTAGCCAAAACCACTGCAAGATGAATACCAGCCTCTGTCAAAATCAGCTGCAGTGCAGTTGCAACTGCCAGCAAAGTCAACACAACCCTTTTATCTATGATCCTGTGAAGCACAACAGAGTTTGGAAACGCCCTCAGAATTAAACAGTAAATGGTTGTGACATAGGTCATGATCACCAGCAGAATCAAGGACACCTTACGCTTAGGGATGAGGGTTATGAAGAGTATGATCCACACAAAGAGTGTGTAGTACAAGCCAAAACTCCCTATGTTTCTCATGATTCGAACTCCTGCAGCTTCTGATGTCGATGGTATGTTGATGGGGCAGTAGATTCGGAAGTTGGCATAGAAAATTTCTCGAGACCCTTTTGGTTCTTGTTCATGAGGGTCAGTGGATGATGGTGCTGGTGGAGAGGAAGGTATTCTCTGTTTGGCTCCATAGTTTGCCATGGCACTTGAAGTGAAAGTTTGAAGATCTAATAATATGAAAAATTTGCTCACAACTTTCTGAGTTTAATTTGAACCAACTTGATGCATATATAGAATATGTAAACAGCAGAATCATAGAAATTGCTCTCAGAATAGCTGGTTGACTACAGCTTTCAATTTGAAGACTTAGAAATAATTTGCGTGTTGAGGACTTAGTCAACTATTACTCACAGAATACAAACTTCACCATAAAACTCTGTAGTTATTGGTTAATTTTTAACTACCTAGTTCTGGACTAATAGATATATTAATATTGGCATCACAATTGCTTTAGTATTGGTAATTAGGGAGAAAGAGCAAAACTGTTTGTTTGTGAAGTTGGATTAGTCTCAAGATTTGGAATTTAAAAAAAAACCTTTTTGTAGATTACTTTGGTACAAAGTATAATATGTTTCAGCTGAGGTTGTTTTATACTAAGTAACAGTGTTTGCGTCTGTTTTCCAAATGGAAGGAATATGCAGAAAACAAAGGGAGGCAAAGAAAATTATGCAGTGTGCATTGGGCTAATAGCAACTGCTAAATCTGGATGGAAGACTCATTCTATCTTCATACATCCAACTTGAAATATACGTATACTAAGAGTTTCAAATTATGAATAGGGTGGGCGTAGAAAATCTGGCAAAAACCACCACTTTTTGCAATTTTTTTGAAAATTACTGAAATGGGACATATTTTAAAACAATAAAAAAAAAAAAATAGATAAGTAGACACTGAAAATTTCGTGCCAAAGATGACACAATTTTTTTTTATGAAAAAGTCGTATTAAAAAACATAATTTTAATTTAAAATATTTTTATCGTTGAAATTATGCTAATTTGATACAACTTTAACATGAAAAATACTTTAAATTAATGTCAGATCACCTTAATGCATTGATAAGAACTCTTTATAATGAAATTATGATTAAACTTACACACTTTTATAATTTGTTTGACATCCGTCACATTTTAGTAATTTTGAAAAGAAATTATCCCATTCTCCTATAAAATCTACTCTATACATAAAAAATTATAAAAATATTTTTTACTTAATAGACCAGTATCATTTGTCAAACTAAAAAAAATAGTTATATAAATTTTTTAGTTAAAAGTAATATACAAAATTAACTTATTTTTACAAAATTATATATTTTTAGGAACTGTATTAATTTAATGTAATAAAAATATGTAGTGTTTCATAATTTGTTTTTGTTTAAGTGCTTAGGTTATTAGGGCACCTAGTAGAAGATTTGGCAAGCAACTAAATGAAGTCAAAATTGGGGACCTTCTATGAACTTACAGATGTTGAATATTTAATGCATGAGACTGTTGAATGAATTTAGCCACGAGTTTATTCAAACATTCAATGATGATAATACTATAATATAATCCTCAAAATTCCTTCTTTGAGTTTACATTTTTGTGTGTGCAATGTAAAATGTTACAAAACTAAAAAATATGGTTAATATAACTTTGTAATAATCATAAAAAATATATTTTCCTTTGTGTATGTCTTTCTTTCACCTGTTTCACGTTCATTAAAAAAATACAATCTATTTTATTTGTAAAAATATCAAATTTGTGATTAAGTTGTTCTTTGTTTTATTGGCGGTTGAAGTAATTGGAGTAAAAACACTGAATAAAAAGAAAATAGCAGTTTGATAATGTTATGCTAAAAGACCATGCATCAGAAAAAAATATCTGATATCTAATGTTATGCTAAAAGACATGCATAAGAAAAAATCCTTTGGTAGTTAAGAGTTAGCCATGGAAAACTCTGTTTCATCTCTCTCTCTGGGTTTCCCTCCAAACCCAACACCCAACATTTTCCAAGTCTTCAGCTTTACACCTTCCAAAACCCAGCAAACGAGACCTCCCAGATTCACCACTCCCAGAAAACACAGGACCAAGAAGGTAAAACCGTTCACAGAAAAGGACGCGTTTCCGTGCTCCTTACCCCTCCACAACAAAAACCCAATCTTCATCTACAAAGACATCAAGCGTTTCGCTCGCCAGAACAAGCTCAAGGAAGCTCTCACCATCTTGGACTACGTGGACCAACGTGGCATTCCCGTGGATGCCACAACTTTCTCTTCTGTCATCGCCGCGTGCATTCGTACCAAGTCATTGGCACAAGGGAGGGAAGTTCACATCCATATCAGAATCAATGGACTCGAAAGCAACGTTTTCTTGCGGACAAAGTTGGTTCAGATGTACACCTCATGTGGGTCGTCAGAAGAGGCGCGTAAACTGTTTGATGGATTGCCCTGTGAGAGTGTCTACCCGTGGAACGCTTTGCTCAGAGGGACTGTGGTTTCTGGGGAAAGGCAGTACATTGAGTTGCTCAAGACTTATGCCGAGATGAGGGCTTTGGGGGTTCAGCTGAATGTGTACAGTTTCTCCAATGTGATCAAGAGCTTCGCCGGCGCATCGGCGTTTTCGGAAGGGCTGAAGACTCATGCGCTTTTGATTAAGAATGGATTTGTGGATAACTACATTCTTAGAACCAGTTTGATTGATATGTACTTCAAGTGTGGGAAGGTTAGGCTTGCTTGCCGTGTGTTTGAGGAAATTCCTGAGAGGGATGTTGTCGCGTGGGGGGCGATGCTTGCTGGGTTTGCACACAATAGAAGACAGAGGGAAGTGTTGGAGTATGTGAGGTGGATGGTGAAGGAGGGAGTGAACCCGAATTCGGTTGTGATTGCAATTGCGGTTCCTGTGATTGGGGAGGTTTGTGCAAGGAGGTTGGGTCAGGAGTTTCATGCTTATGTTTTGAAGACGAAATCTTACTCTAAGCAGGTGCCGGTTCAGTCTGCTTTGATTGATATGTATTGCAAGTGTGGGGATATGATTTCGGCAAGACGGGTTTTTTATGGTTCCAAGGAGAGGAATGTGGTTTGTTGGACGGCTCTGATGGCGGGGTATGCTGTGAATGGAAAACTTGAGCAGGCACTGAGGTCCACCATTTGGATGCAGCAAGAAGGATTCAAGCCTGACGTGGTGACGATTGCGACTGTTCTTCCAGTCTGTGCACAGTTGAGGGCTCTGGAACAAGGGAGGCAAATTCATGCTTATGCTCTGAAACGTTGGTTTCTGCCTAATGTCTCTATAACTTCTCAATTGATGATGATGTACTCTAAGTGTGGTGTTGTTGAGTATTCTAGACGATTATTTGATAATATGGAAGAAAGGAATGTGATTTCGTGGACCGCCATGATTGATTCATTAATAAAAAATGGACATCTTTGTGAAGCACTTGGTGTGATGAGGTCAATGCAATTGACAAAGTACAGGCCTGATTCTGTTGCTATAGCAAGGATGTTGAGTGTTTGTGGTGAACTAAAACTTGTAAAGCTTGGGAAGGAGATTCATGGGCAGATCTTGAAAAAGGACTTTGCATCAGTTCCTTTTGTTTCTGCAGAACTTATAAATACGTATGGCTTATTTGGAGATGTTAACAAGGCTAAGTTGGTGTTTAATGCAGTCCCCGTTAAAGATTCTATAACATGGACTGCTCTTATAAAGGCTTATGGATATAATGAACTGTATCACGATGCAATTGGCCTTTTTTATCATATGGGAGCTTCTCCGAATCACTTCACTTTTGCAGCCATTCTATCTATATGTGACAGAGCTGGATTTGTTGATGATGCTTGTAGAATCTTCAACTTAATGCCTAAATATAAAATTGAAGCATCTAAGGAACACTTTGCAATTTTGGTGCAACTACTTACCCGCAATGGTCAACTAGAGAAAGCTCAAAGATTTGAACAAATGAGTTCTTTCTTGTAAAAGAGATAACACCACCTTTTACTTTTGAAAGACTTAGAATGTTAAGCAATCCAGAATCCTCCCATGTAACTTTTGGCACAAAATTTGTAATATGTATTTGAAATTTTGTTCCATAGTATACGGCTTACAAGATTTTCTCCGAGCTTCTCTACCAAATTAAGTGTTTATATAATTCATACATGAATTTGTAGCTTTTGAAGATCATAAAAGAGCTAATTTCAAGTGCCACTTCTTAATGCTTTTGGGAGTCGGGTGTTTTAAAAATGATTTGGACAAACGTAACCTTATCAGGTTTCAATATTGCAATTCATGCCATTCTTAAATTTTTGAAACCCTGAACATAGTGATATATATAGTTTTGCACAAGAGATCAATTTATTCATATTATAAGAAGGTATCATATAATAAATCTATTTACTTTTATATTATGATAAGTGGAAGGAGATGTGTTTTATTGTTGACCATTTAGATGGATGAATGTTTTCAAAGATATTTATACTTGAGTAACTTGATTCTCTAAAGTGAATCCAAAAGAAAAAGAAAAAGAAAAAAAACATGAAATTGAATAGTATCATTGTAGATTATCCACTTTGCTTATCATCACTTCACTTCTACGCTACATAACGGAAATGCTTCTCTGTTACTCTCTTCATCTCCCAATTGTATCTTCTTACTCACACAAATCAACCCGCGTTCCCAACACCAGCGGTTACATAAAGTTCCAAACCAGGTACCGCGAAAACCTGCGATACCTTCGAACGTTGACCATAATCGACCCCAAAACCAAACCGGAGGACCTCCCTCTCCCGAACGATGTCGACCACATCATCCGCACTCTCACGTTCCTAAAGTCACGCTCCTTCTCCGACGCCGACATCCCCCGCCTCAACTACCTCACCCCTGAGCTCTTCACTACCGCCGTCGTCCCCTCCGACTTCGCCGCCGTGTTCTCCTTCCTGGCCGACGAACTCCCGGCCACCGCGTCGGAGTCTCGCTATCTCATCCTCCGATGCCCCAGGCTGCTCTTCTCCCACGTCGACCTCTGCCTCCGCCCCACGCTCCAATTTCTCCGCCAGGTCCGCACTCATGAATTTCATTTTCATATTTTATTTTAAATTATAAGAAAATAAAATAAGTAATTATTAGTTGTGGTGTATTTTTACACACCATTTATCTTATGTGTATATATATTTTAAAAGTAATTATTATAAATGTTGGAAGAATGATTGGATTTAATTATGTTATGAGTTGAGATTTAATGTATTAGTCCCATTTAGATCGGCATCCAGGGGCTGAACAAGCCCACGACGCGGAACGCGCACTTACTGAACACGCGGGTGCATAAACTACATGCGAAGGTTCAGTTCTTGCAGGAATTAGGGTTTCAGTACGAGGAGGCACTGAAAGCATGTGCGAGGTTGCCGGCCCTTTTTGGGTATGACGTGGGGAACAATCTATGGCCGAAGTATGTGTATCTTGTGAAGGAAATGGAGAGGGATTTGGAGGAGTTGAAGAAGTTTCCTCAGTACTTTGGGTTCAGTTTGAAGGAGAGGATTGTGCCAAGGCACTTGCATTTGAAGGAGAGGGGTGTTAGGATTCCCTTGAACAGAATGTTGATGTGGGGTGATGAAAAGTTCTACAACAACTGGAAGTGATACTGTTGTATTTCCTCAAACATAAATCATGCAAATGCTGTTGAATCTTCTAAAATCTGATGTTGTCCTTTAGTAAGTAATAATCCTTAGGACTAGAAAATAATAAAAAATTAATCCTATTTATAGAAAATTTGTCAACTTTGTAAATTTTTTTTTGAAAAAACCTCATTTTCCTTGTTTCTCCACAGTATTCATTCAACTTTCTCCGAATAATGTCTGTTCAGCTTATCACAAAGTAAGCACTAGTCTACTCATTATTCACCCACTGACACTATTTGACAAAAAAAAAACGATAGATTCCAGAGTACCAGCTGTTCTAGCAAACAAGGGACATGACAAATAATCTGGATGTATAATGTGTACATCTATTGTTGGATTACTTTATACGGTCATAAGATAAGTCAATTCCATTTCAAGGAGCATATTAAACAAATTATCCCAGAAAAAGAAAAAACATAGGAAAATGCTGCATCCAACAGTTGCTTGAAAACTGCTTCAAACACAACTTAACAACATTCAACGTCTTGACCTAGATTCAAGAACTAACCACACAATTGTCTTACTTATCATTAAATGGATACTTTCTGTGTTGCAATTTGCAAATGCATATGCTACCAAAATAACAGCTACAAAATACACATGACACGACCCGATCCTGGCAATTGGAAAGAATGTGTCAACTGCAGTGATCGCATGAAAATTATAAAATAACTGCAACTCATGATGATCATTTCTTGTGCAAAATGCAAACTCCTCATAGACCCCTGTGATATTGCAAGAGAATAATCAAAATGTCAGAACAAATAGAAAGCAATACAATCCTATAAATGTGAACATCACAGACCAAAGGGGTAAAAGCATATAAGCAAAGGGAATGAAGTGGAATAAAATCCAGATGTTAGCATGATATGATATAATATGCCTTTTATCAAAATGAAGTTCTCACGTGGCCAACTATATTATTGTATGCCACATAATAACATTTTCAGTTCCAAAGTCAATGACACTAACCGAAATCATGACAGAAACAAAATCATTAGCATGAGTGGAAACAAACAACCAAAAAATATTTTTTACATTTGATAAGAAATTAATCTGTCCATGAGACTAGAAGTTGCATGTTTCCCCTTCGAGCCTTATGTCAATGATAAAATAACTTTATCAGTGGTTAGGAAGAGGGGCATATTCAAGATTTTTCGTGTAAGATACCATTACTTCCAACCTTCAAACTAACTAGGGAACAAATCAACCGATCCCAAATTAATATCTTCAAGGTTAAAGATTGCAGGCCAAATTGATCTCTTATGAAAAAACTATATATATCACTACGTTTAGAGAGTAGGCTATATAGACAAGTCCATGTGACATGGTAAAATCCATCTTATTTTTTATTATTTTACAATGACAAAAAGTCATTATTTGCAAATAGTGGCCCTTACTATCCTTTTCAGCGAAGGTTATGTGTGGTTTATGCTAGTGTCTTACATTTTGGATCTTAACCATCTCAAAGTGCCCGAGTAAAAATGTCTGCTTCATAGCTTAAAATAATTCATGTCGTTGAGGGAAATTCATTGCAATTTACCTAAACATCATGTATTTAAAATATTACTTGAAAACAGTGTGATGTAAAGATAAGATGCAGATTTTAATAATACTCTAATAAAGGAGAAAATTTGGTCTTTTGTGTAAGCGCTAAATACCTGACTTTCTTGACCAAAATGGTTTTAAGTTTCTTAGCAAAATCCTCAGATCGAAGCCTTCGCTCCAAGTTCTTTTTGGCTAAAACGCGCTTCTCAGAATTTTTGATATGGAATCTCTGCTCCTGCTTTATCATCCTCTCGATCCCACTTCCTTGCATCTTACGCTGCATCAATCCCAATGCCATTTCCAAGTTCCCATCTACGACCCTAACTCGTATGCCTCTGCATTGTTGAAGCTGCTGCATTTGATGATGCCGAATTTTGAAGGGTTGAGTTGTGTAACCTGAAGTTCCGAATAAGCTTGATAAACGCCTTGCCACGGAGTTCATATCTTGGAGATATAAATGTGCTTACTCCTTCTCTTCTTTTGACAAGCACTAGTGAAAAGCAGGGAGAAAAAATTATTTCAATTAGAAAAAAAAAATCTAGCTGTATTGTTGCATCACGCATAAAAAAGGAGGTCAATTATAAATTTTACATTTTATAAATTTTTTGGAACTTTTGAATATCTTGGGGTTAGGGGTTAAGGTAAACAAAAAACTGAGAGAAAAGATAACTTACAAATTTAAGGTTGAAGGTGAGCGACGACAGAGTACGGTGAAATGATAAAGAACGGTGGCAGAATTCCGATCCTAATCTCTAGGCCACGAGACTTTGTGCGGACTCTACTTCCTCTCTCTCTCTCTCTCTACGATCCCCTTAACAAGATCTAATTGAAAATAAAACCCTAGTTTGCAAAAGAAGGAAGGAAGGTTCCAGAAGCGAAAATTGAAAAGGTAAAGAAAGTATAAGAAATTTGAAGAGGGAGACAAAGGAAAAGCACGAGGAGACTGAGAATCAAATAGGGGCAAAGGAAAATCCTTTCATGTTAGTTATTAATGTTTGGAATAGATCCTAAGGAATTTTTTAATTTTATTTTAATGGATGCTAATTAATATATGATGAATTAATAATTTTGTATATAAATTATATATATATTATAACTAAAATTTCATTTCATCATCACAAGGCTTTCAAGTCTGCAAGAGTGTAACTTTGAACCATAGACATGACCGTGACCAACCACGTATATATTCCTATACTTTACAATTGTATGACGTCAAAATCATGAAGAAGAATAGCCCTCGTTTATACTTTAATCACATACAGGTATTACCTAGGTTATATGCGGACCATTTGGCAAACCAAAACTTTGTTACCAGAAAATGGGGACGGTGTTGTATAGTGTGTGCATGATCAAAATTTATTTAACATTGTTGAGGAAGATGAATATATAATAGCTAGAGCAGATAAGGAGTTGGTATCATGTTGGAGGTGGTATCTTGTTAACTGTAGTGAACAGCCCTTAAAAATGGACTCAATTGTTATACCATTGTAACTAAAACAAATTTGTAGAACAGTAATCTGTTTGTGACTAATAAGGTTAAGATAATAAAGGAAAGAGGAAAGGGGTTAGTGATGTTGTCTGCCACGTGATCAACAATGGCCATACATTGTCACCTACAATTCATTATTCCAAATTTTCCCATTTCTTTATTCATTAATATTACTTAGAAAAAGCTAGAATTCAAAGATCATTAATAAATAATGGGGTTCAACTTCCTTACGGAATTTAGTGTGGCTAAATAATAATAGAGGCTACACCAAAATTATGAATTTAAGAAATGTTAAGCTTAAGAAAGTGTTAATATTCAATTGAAAACAATAATAAAGGAGCATGGTCCCTGCTTGTCTGGGGAAATATTCCAATTCATCATTTAAGAAATGTGTAAGAAACATACCAAGTTGATCGCCAACATTAAATGTTTGGCCTGAAACCCAAGACTTAAAGTCTGTGGATGCATCCCAACCTTGGCTTCCACCAACTACATGCTGTTCTTCCATGACTTCATTTCTGATCAAAGCAGTAATAAGTGCCAAGAAAATTGTGTTCTTGCGGCCTCATCTCTCTTTCCCTTTTGGGTCTCTGCTTTCTATGTTTCTTTTGCTATTTTTGTTATGTTTGAGCTTGTTGTGATCCATTACTATTTATGCCAACAATCGGTGAAAATCTATACCCCTACCACTAACAATTTTAAGACATGATATTATGACATTATTCCGTTATCTTATCCATGTTCAAAATAATGTCATATGTAAACATGTCAGAAAATATAAAGAATGTTTCCTTCTAATTGGCTCAACATAAGTTGACCATCTTGGGTCTCTGGGGCAAAACAAGCAAAGCACTTTTGTGTAGTTTCCTCGTTTCAAGTGTTTCCATTAGCCGCCAAGTAAACTCTGGTGGGTAGAAGTTGTGAAACCTTTGCGTTCAAACGAAGTTAGCATGAATTATCTCAATGGGTAGTTTGGAAGCTCAAATTTTAATTTATATGACAGATAATGCCACAACAAGAGAGGAAAGAAACAAAAAGAAATAAACATACATCTAGAAAACTAGAACCAATTAGGGTTATGGTCAGGAGCAGGTGTTTTTACACCTGAGGTAGTAAATTGGTGGATCAGGTAAATAAATTACTCACCTGATTTTCTTTTGTTACAAGTTTTTGGTTAATTGTGGCTGTTGAGATTAGTTGGTTAACTTGGTGTTGTTAATTACTAGTTCAATGAGCTCTATAAATAGAGCATGTATCGAACTCACTGGTATCTTTTTTCATTCAATCAATACAGTGCGTTACTTTTATGAAAATCTTTTCATGTTCTTTGCACTCTGTAACTTTTGGCCTCAATAAATTGGGATCGCATGTATCTCATCTCTAAATTATGATATCTCTAAGACATAGAAGAAAAAGTGGCACTGGGGAAGAAATAAAGCAATTGAAATCTTGATGGCCTTAAGAATAAGGAAAATAGTTAACAAACCAACATGTAAAAGAAAGGCTGATATCTGTGTCATTATTTTGAATCCATCTTATTCATTAACTTGAAGGGTCCTTATGTTGAAGGCATCTAATCAAATGAGTGTCCCAGAGAAAATATTAGTAAATATGAATATATAGCTCAAAATGATAAACTGATATTTGACAGACTAGATTTTCAAACGAGCTTCAATTACAAAAAACAGAGTAAGTGTATATATTTCATCTGAAATATTTGTAGTATTGCGATCATTCAAAGAATATGTATATATTTAGAACCTTCCCTCTCTGACAGTTCAGGCCAGTAGCCAATTTCTTCTGCATCCCACTATTATTGTAAATACACTTTTGACACCTCAGTTATGCTAAAACCCACACAGAATCCCAATTACCATTACTAGTTTGGTCTTGTTGATCATCTTCTTATCATATCCAATAAATAATTAATAATAGTAAAAGTTTTTTCATTAAAAATGACACTGAACTGAACTAATAATGTTTCTTTTTATTTCTATGGCACAAACACAATTATTCTATGGTTATAAGAGGGATTGATACAAGACAAAGGACTAGAGTTTGGAACCACAACCAAGAAAGACACCGTTTACTGACAAACCAAACCACCTTCTGGTCGAGCGGAATGGATTTTATTCTCTCTCTGTTGAATTGAACTCCTCTTTCTTTCTCATAAGTCCCCACTCACTCACTCACTCTTCTCTGATATGTTTTTCTACCACTGCTACAACTATTTTAAACAACAAATGAATTCTTCGTCACATCTACCCAAAATCATCAAGTGCAAATTCCCAACCACTAGAAATATATAATACAATACCCAATGCAAAAAAGGAATCCAAACGAAATGGAGAAGAAACCTAACCTTTTTATGGAAGCTACGCAAAAATCTGACCTCCTTCTAATCCGAGCTCCAGTGCAGCGGTGCGGCGGTGATGCGCGGTGATGCGCGGTGCTAGAGTGTTGATGTGGAACGTAGGGTTTAGAACAAAGAACGAAGAGAAAGAGGGAAAAGAAAAAAGAAAGTAGAGGAAAAAAAAAATAAAATAAAAATTATTTGTTTGTAGAAAATATTCAAAAATTATTTAATTGTATTTATTTATTTATTGAGGTTTAAAACAAAACTAAAGAAATGTTATGGAGTTTACAAGTTAAAAAAACCTCCCTTAAATCTATTACTGGTAAACAACCTCTATTAAATATGGTTTATTTTAGTGTTAAGTAAATTCATAACTCAAGTGCAAGAACAAAACAGTATATTCTTTTAAAAATGTTTTTTTTTAATGTTTTTGAAACCAAACAATCTTCTTAATTTATGATTTTAATACAGCTAAAATGCTAGGTCAAGTTTTCCTTCAAAAAATACAATTATGAAAGTTAATTAATTAATTATTTTTATAAAAGAATACTGAAAATGGACAAGCAGAAGACCAAATAAACGGGTGTAAACAGCAGCCCATCTAAGAAGGACCTAAGAAGTCCAAAAGTAAGAAGAAAAGAGGCCCAGTTTGATGATAAGCCAAGAAAGAATACTACATTAGTCTACTCTTGAAAATAAAAAATAAACAATATATCCTCAAAAATGATTCAAAATATATATATTTTCCTTCCAATCCTTGAGACAGAAACATAGAATATTATCAATTTTCTCAAAAAACTTTTCTTAACCTTATGAAAAGACTCTGAACACAAGTGTTCTGTAAAAAGAGAAATAAGAAGTGATTCATTGTTTGATGATGAAATATTGTAGTTGGAAAAGTTTGGTAAAGATGGAGGAAGATTCGATTTGGCACTGTAAACCTAACTAACGAAAGCAAACGAAACCAAACCAATCCACGAAAGAGATGAATGAAAGTGAAGATGAGACAATGGGTCCCATGTTATATGTGATCATGATTAGATCTTGGAAGACTTTGAAAACGATCCAAGAGCCATAATTGCTGCATGGAATTCAGCACACATATACCATTCCATCATGCCACTGCTTCAAAACTTCTCTATTCCTAACCCTCCTTTTCGACTATTATTTATTACACTTTTGAACTTTATATTTTGAAATCATGACTTTTTGTGACCCTGTCGCTTTGCTTTATTCTTCTTCTTCCCATTCCCGTTTTCTCCTTACACATTTCATAACCTTTTTTCACTCTTTCTTTCTTCAACTCCCACACCGCTCACTTCACACTTCTTTCAACAACTTCGTTTTTCTTTTTTCCTTTTTTTAACTGTTTTGCCTTCAATAAAATATTTATATCCTATCGTTATATTTTACCCATTTCATTTCTATATCGCGATCAAATTAATTATACATTAGGCAAAACAAAAAAAGTAGTTTGCAGTGATTAAATAAAACCAAATGCTTTAAAATCTGATGTTAAAAAGAAAAAAAATATATTTAAGAAATGAATTTGTTCTAGAAATGAGGCCCATGAGCATGATTGAGTATTCTGGTAGGTCACATTGTGCCAACGGATCAACGTTATTTATCCGTACGTAAAAACCTCAGTGATTGCATCTAATTATAGTGTAAATGATTTCAACATGATTCAGGATTTAATGTTTCACTGCTCAAACTTCTGTGTTTAAGTTTAATTTATTTCCAGGTTTGATAATAATTTAATTTTGATCCAGCAATAAGTGATGGTGTAAGAGAAGGAGCACGAAATGTTTCCACTATCTTAATTGTTTACTGCTGCCGAATCCTAACCCCCCATTGTGATATGCGTATGAACAAAGCATAACTCAACCTCCCACAAAGAATAAATATCTACCATCATTTACCTACTTCACAAAAAATGGTTGGGATTCTGGATTTTAATGTTCACAAAAACTTACCAAACTAATATGGAAACAATTCACAAAACAAGGCTTTTATAATCACTAAGACTAAACAATAATGGAGTGTGCTAGCTTCATAATCTTCAAGAATGAAAGGTGTTGAAGAATTAGAAGTTGACTAAAGAATGGTGTGGGAACCTAATAACAAGACATATATATATATATATATGTCTTGTTATTAGGTTCCCACACCATTCTTTAGTCAACTTCTAATTCTTCAACACCTTTCATTCTTGAAGATTATGAAGCTAGCACACTCCATTATTGTTTAGTCTTAGTGATTATAAAAGCCTTGTTTTGTGAATTGTTTCCATATTAGTTTGGTAAGTTTTTGTGAACATTAAAATCCAGAATCCCAACCATTTTTTGTGAAGTAGGTAAATGATGGTAGATATTTATTCTTTGTGGGAGGTTGAGTTATGCTTTGTTCATACGCATATCACAATGGGGGGTTAGGATTCGGCAGCAGTAAACAATTAAGATAGTGGAAACATTTCGTGCTCCTTCTCTTACACCATCACTTATTGCTGGATCAAAATTAAATTATTATCAAACCTGGAAATAAATTAAACTTAAACACAGAAGTTTGAGCAGTGAAACATTAAATCCTGAATCATGTTGAAATCATTTACACTATAATTAGATGCAATCACTGAGGTTTTTACGTACGGATAAATAACGTTGATCCGTTGGCACAATGTGACCTACCAGAATACTCAATCATGCTCATGGGCCTCATTTCTAGAACAAATTCATTTCTTAAATATATTTTTTTTCTTTTTAACATCAGATTTTAAAGCATTTGGTTTTATTTAATCACTGCAAACTACTTTTTTTGTTTTGCCTAATGTATAATTAATTTGATCGCGATATAGAAATGAAATGGGTAAAATATAACGATAGGATATAAATATTTTATTGAAGGCAAAACAGTTAAAAAAAGGAAAAAAGAAAAACGAAGTTGTTGAAAGAAGTGTGAAGTGAGCGGTGTGGGAGTTGAAGAAAGAAAGAGTGAAAAAAGGTTATGAAATGTGTAAGGAGAAAACGGGAATGGGAAGAAGAAGAATAAAGCAAAGCGACAGGGTCACAAAAAGTCATGATTTCAAAATATAAAGTTCAAAAGTGTAATAAATAATAGTCGAAAAGGAGGGTTAGGAATAGAGAAGTTTTGAAGCAGTGGCATGATGGAATGGTATATGTGTGCTGAATTCCATGCAGCAATTATGGCTCTTGGATCGTTTTCAAAGTCTTCCAAGATCTAATCATGATCACATATAACATGGGACCCATTGTCTCATCTTCACTTTCATTCATCTCTTTCGTGGATTGGTTTGGTTTCGTTTGCTTTCGTTAGTTAGGTTTACAGTGCCAAATCGAATCTTCCTCCATCTTTACCAAACTTTTCCAACTACAATATTTCATCATCAAACAATGAATCACTTCTTATTTCTCTTTTTACAGAACACTTGTGTTCAGAGTCTTTTCATAAGGTTAAGAAAAGTTTTTTGAGAAAATTGATAATATTCTATGTTTCTGTCTCAAGGATTGGAAGGAAAATATATATATTTTGAATCATTTTTGAGGATATATTGTTTATTTTTTATTTTCAAGAGTAGACTAATGTAGTATTCTTTCTTGGCTTATCATCAAACTGGGCCTCTTTTCTTCTTACTTTTGGACTTCTTAGGTCCTTCTTAGATGGGCTGCTGTTTACACCCGTTTATTTGGTCTTCTGCTTGTCCATTTTCAGTATTCTTTTATAAAAATAATTAATTAATTAACTTTCATAATTGTATTTTTTGAAGGAAAACTTGACCTAGCATTTTAGCTGTATTAAAATCATAAATTAAGAAGATTGTTTGGTTTCAAAAACATTAAAAAAAAACATTTTTAAAAGAATATACTGTTTTGTTCTTGCACTTGAGTTATGAATTTACTTAACACTAAAATAAACCATATTTAATAGAGGTTGTTTACCAGTAATAGATTTAAGGGAGGTTTTTTTAACTTGTAAACTCCATAACATTTCTTTAGTTTTGTTTTAAACCTCAATAAATAAATAAATACAATTAAATAATTTTTGAATATTTTCTACAAACAAATAATTTTTATTTTATTTTTTTTTTCCTCTACTTTCTTTTTTCTTTTCCCTCTTTCTCTTCGTTCTTTGTTCTAAACCCTACGTTCCACATCAACACTCTAGCACCGCGCATCACCGCGCATCACCGCCGCACCGCTGCACTGGAGCTCGGATTAGAAGGAGGTCAGATTTTTGCGTAGCTTCCATAAAAAGGTTAGGTTTCTTCTCCATTTCGTTTGGATTCCTTTTTTGCATTGGGTATTGTATTATATATTTCTAGTGGTTGGGAATTTGCACTTGATGATTTTGGGTAGATGTGACGAAGAATTCATTTGTTGTTTAAAATAGTTGTAGCAGTGGTAGAAAAACATATCAGAGAAGAGTGAGTGAGTGAGTGGGGACTTATGAGAAAGAAAGAGGAGTTCAATTCAACAGAGAGAGAATAAAATCCATTCCGCTCGACCAGAAGGTGGTTTGGTTTGTCAGTAAACGGTGTCTTTCTTGGTTGTGGTTCCAAACTCTAGTCCTTTGTCTTGTATCAATCCCTCTTATAACCATAGAATAATTGTGTTTGTGCCATAGAAATAAAAAGAAACATTATTAGTTCAGTTCAGTGTCATTTTTAATGAAAAAACTTTTACTATTATTAATTATTTATTGGATATGATAAGAAGATGATCAACAAGACCAAACTAGTAATGGTAATTGGGATTCTGTGTGGGTTTTAGCATAACTGAGGTGTCAAAAGTGTATTTACAATAATAGTGGGATGCAGAAGAAATTGGCTACTGGCCTGAACTGTCAGAGAGGGAAGGTTCTAAATATATACATATTCTTTGAATGATCGCAATACTACAAATATTTCAGATGAAATATATACACTTACTCTGTTTTTTGTAATTGAAGCTCGTTTGAAAATCTAGTCTGTCAAATATCAGTTTATCATTTTGAGCTATATATTCATATTTACTAATATTTTCTCTGGGACACTCATTTGATTAGATGCCTTCAACATAAGGACCCTTCAAGTTAATGAATAAGATGGATTCAAAATAATGACACAGATATCAGCCTTTCTTTTACATGTTGGTTTGTTAACTATTTTCCTTATTCTTAAGGCCATCAAGATTTCAATTGCTTTATTTCTTCCCCAGTGCCACTTTTTCTTCTATGTCTTAGAGATATCATAATTTAGAGATGAGATACATGCGATCCCAATTTATTGAGGCCAAAAGTTACAGAGTGCAAAGAACATGAAAAGATTTTCATAAAAGTAACGCACTGTATTGATTGAATGAAAAAAGATACCAGTGAGTTCGATACATGCTCTATTTATAGAGCTCATTGAACTAGTAATTAACAACACCAAGTTAACCAACTAATCTCAACAGCCACAATTAACCAAAAACTTGTAACAAAAGAAAATCAGGTGAGTAATTTATTTACCTGATCCACCAATTTACTACCTCAGGTGTAAAAACACCTGCTCCTGACCATAACCCTAATTGGTTCTAGTTTTCTAGATGTATGTTTATTTCTTTTTGTTTCTTTCCTCTCTTGTTGTGGCATTATCTGTCATATAAATTAAAATTTGAGCTTCCAAACTACCCATTGAGATAATTCATGCTAACTTCGTTTGAACGCAAAGGTTTCACAACTTCTACCCACCAGAGTTTACTTGGCGGCTAATGGAAACACTTGAAACGAGGAAACTACACAAAAGTGCTTTGCTTGTTTTGCCCCAGAGACCCAAGATGGTCAACTTATGTTGAGCCAATTAGAAGGAAACATTCTTTATATTTTCTGACATGTTTACATATGACATTATTTTGAACATGGATAAGATAACGGAATAATGTCATAATATCATGTCTTAAAATTGTTAGTGGTAGGGGTATAGATTTTCACCGATTGTTGGCATAAATAGTAATGGATCACAACAAGCTCAAACATAACAAAAATAGCAAAAGAAACATAGAAAGCAGAGACCCAAAAGGGAAAGAGAGATGAGGCCGCAAGAACACAATTTTCTTGGCACTTATTACTGCTTTGATCAGAAATGAAGTCATGGAAGAACAGCATGTAGTTGGTGGAAGCCAAGGTTGGGATGCATCCACAGACTTTAAGTCTTGGGTTTCAGGCCAAACATTTAATGTTGGCGATCAACTTGGTATGTTTCTTACACATTTCTTAAATGATGAATTGGAATATTTCCCCAGACAAGCAGGGACCATGCTCCTTTATTATTGTTTTCAATTGAATATTAACACTTTCTTAAGCTTAACATTTCTTAAATTCATAATTTTGGTGTAGCCTCTATTATTATTTAGCCACACTAAATTCCGTAAGGAAGTTGAACCCCATTATTTATTAATGATCTTTGAATTCTAGCTTTTTCTAAGTAATATTAATGAATAAAGAAATGGGAAAATTTGGAATAATGAATTGTAGGTGACAATGTATGGCCATTGTTGATCACGTGGCAGACAACATCACTAACCCCTTTCCTCTTTCCTTTATTATCTTAACCTTATTAGTCACAAACAGATTACTGTTCTACAAATTTGTTTTAGTTACAATGGTATAACAATTGAGTCCATTTTTAAGGGCTGTTCACTACAGTTAACAAGATACCACCTCCAACATGATACCAACTCCTTATCTGCTCTAGCTATTATATATTCATCTTCCTCAACAATGTTAAATAAATTTTGATCATGCACACACTATACAACACCGTCCCCATTTTCTGGTAACAAAGTTTTGGTTTGCCAAATGGTCCGCATATAACCTAGGTAATACCTGTATGTGATTAAAGTATAAACGAGGGCTATTCTTCTTCATGATTTTGACGTCATACAATTGTAAAGTATAGGAATATATACGTGGTTGGTCACGGTCATGTCTATGGTTCAAAGTTACACTCTTGCAGACTTGAAAGCCTTGTGATGATGAAATGAAATTTTAGTTATAATATATATATAATTTATATACAAAATTATTAATTCATCATATATTAATTAGCATCCATTAAAATAAAATTAAAAAATTCCTTAGGATCTATTCCAAACATTAATAACTAACATGAAAGGATTTTCCTTTGCCCCTATTTGATTCTCAGTCTCCTCGTGCTTTTCCTTTGTCTCCCTCTTCAAATTTCTTATACTTTCTTTACCTTTTCAATTTTCGCTTCTGGAACCTTCCTTCCTTCTTTTGCAAACTAGGGTTTTATTTTCAATTAGATCTTGTTAAGGGGATCGTAGAGAGAGAGAGAGAGAGGAAGTAGAGTCCGCACAAAGTCTCGTGGCCTAGAGATTAGGATCGGAATTCTGCCACCGTTCTTTATCATTTCACCGTACTCTGTCGTCGCTCACCTTCAACCTTAAATTTGTAAGTTATCTTTTCTCTCAGTTTTTTGTTTACCTTAACCCCTAACCCCAAGATATTCAAAAGTTCCAAAAAATTTATAAAATGTAAAATTTATAATTGACCTCCTTTTTTATGCGTGATGCAACAATACAGCTAGATTTTTTTTTTCTAATTGAAATAATTTTTTCTCCCTGCTTTTCACTAGTGCTTGTCAAAAGAAGAGAAGGAGTAAGCACATTTATATCTCCAAGATATGAACTCCGTGGCAAGGCGTTTATCAAGCTTATTCGGAACTTCAGGTTACACAACTCAACCCTTCAAAATTCGGCATCATCAAATGCAGCAGCTTCAACAATGCAGAGGCATACGAGTTAGGGTCGTAGATGGGAACTTGGAAATGGCATTGGGATTGATGCAGCGTAAGATGCAAGGAAGTGGGATCGAGAGGATGATAAAGCAGGAGCAGAGATTCCATATCAAAAATTCTGAGAAGCGCGTTTTAGCCAAAAAGAACTTGGAGCGAAGGCTTCGATCTGAGGATTTTGCTAAGAAACTTAAAACCATTTTGGTCAAGAAAGTCAGGTATTTAGCGCTTACACAAAAGACCAAATTTTCTCCTTTATTAGAGTATTATTAAAATCTGCATCTTATCTTTACATCACACTGTTTTCAAGTAATATTTTAAATACATGATGTTTAGGTAAATTGCAATGAATTTCCCTCAACGACATGAATTATTTTAAGCTATGAAGCAGACATTTTTACTCGGGCACTTTGAGATGGTTAAGATCCAAAATGTAAGACACTAGCATAAACCACACATAACCTTCGCTGAAAAGGATAGTAAGGGCCACTATTTGCAAATAATGACTTTTTGTCATTGTAAAATAATAAAAAATAAGATGGATTTTACCATGTCACATGGACTTGTCTATATAGCCTACTCTCTAAACGTAGTGATATATATAGTTTTTTCATAAGAGATCAATTTGGCCTGCAATCTTTAACCTTGAAGATATTAATTTGGGATCGGTTGATTTGTTCCCTAGTTAGTTTGAAGGTTGGAAGTAATGGTATCTTACACGAAAAATCTTGAATATGCCCCTCTTCCTAACCACTGATAAAGTTATTTTATCATTGACATAAGGCTCGAAGGGGAAACATGCAACTTCTAGTCTCATGGACAGATTAATTTCTTATCAAATGTAAAAAATATTTTTTGGTTGTTTGTTTCCACTCATGCTAATGATTTTGTTTCTGTCATGATTTCGGTTAGTGTCATTGACTTTGGAACTGAAAATGTTATTATGTGGCATACAATAATATAGTTGGCCACGTGAGAACTTCATTTTGATAAAAGGCATATTATATCATATCATGCTAACATCTGGATTTTATTCCACTTCATTCCCTTTGCTTATATGCTTTTACCCCTTTGGTCTGTGATGTTCACATTTATAGGATTGTATTGCTTTCTATTTGTTCTGACATTTTGATTATTCTCTTGCAATATCACAGGGGTCTATGAGGAGTTTGCATTTTGCACAAGAAATGATCATCATGAGTTGCAGTTATTTTATAATTTTCATGCGATCACTGCAGTTGACACATTCTTTCCAATTGCCAGGATCGGGTCGTGTCATGTGTATTTTGTAGCTGTTATTTTGGTAGCATATGCATTTGCAAATTGCAACACAGAAAGTATCCATTTAATGATAAGTAAGACAATTGTGTGGTTAGTTCTTGAATCTAGGTCAAGACGTTGAATGTTGTTAAGTTGTGTTTGAAGCAGTTTTCAAGCAACTGTTGGATGCAGCATTTTCCTATGTTTTTTCTTTTTCTGGGATAATTTGTTTAATATGCTCCTTGAAATGGAATTGACTTATCTTATGACCGTATAAAGTAATCCAACAATAGATGTACACATTATACATCCAGATTATTTGTCATGTCCCTTGTTTGCTAGAACAGCTGGTACTCTGGAATCTATCGTTTTTTTTTTGTCAAATAGTGTCAGTGGGTGAATAATGAGTAGACTAGTGCTTACTTTGTGATAAGCTGAACAGACATTATTCGGAGAAAGTTGAATGAATACTGTGGAGAAACAAGGAAAATGAGGTTTTTTCAAAAAAAAATTTACAAAGTTGACAAATTTTCTATAAATAGGATTAATTTTTTATTATTTTCTAGTCCTAAGGATTATTACTTACTAAAGGACAACATCAGATTTTAGAAGATTCAACAGCATTTGCATGATTTATGTTTGAGGAAATACAACAGTATCACTTCCAGTTGTTGTAGAACTTTTCATCACCCCACATCAACATTCTGTTCAAGGGAATCCTAACACCCCTCTCCTTCAAATGCAAGTGCCTTGGCACAATCCTCTCCTTCAAACTGAACCCAAAGTACTGAGGAAACTTCTTCAACTCCTCCAAATCCCTCTCCATTTCCTTCACAAGATACACATACTTCGGCCATAGATTGTTCCCCACGTCATACCCAAAAAGGGCCGGCAACCTCGCACATGCTTTCAGTGCCTCCTCGTACTGAAACCCTAATTCCTGCAAGAACTGAACCTTCGCATGTAGTTTATGCACCCGCGTGTTCAGTAAGTGCGCGTTCCGCGTCGTGGGCTTGTTCAGCCCCTGGATGCCGATCTAAATGGGACTAATACATTAAATCTCAACTCATAACATAATTAAATCCAATCATTCTTCCAACATTTATAATAATTACTTTTAAAATATATATACACATAAGATAAATGGTGTGTAAAAATACACCACAACTAATAATTACTTATTTTATTTTCTTATAATTTAAAATAAAATATGAAAATGAAATTCATGAGTGCGGACCTGGCGGAGAAATTGGAGCGTGGGGCGGAGGCAGAGGTCGACGTGGGAGAAGAGCAGCCTGGGGCATCGGAGGATGAGATAGCGAGACTCCGACGCGGTGGCCGGGAGTTCGTCGGCCAGGAAGGAGAACACGGCGGCGAAGTCGGAGGGGACGACGGCGGTAGTGAAGAGCTCAGGGGTGAGGTAGTTGAGGCGGGGGATGTCGGCGTCGGAGAAGGAGCGTGACTTTAGGAACGTGAGAGTGCGGATGATGTGGTCGACATCGTTCGGGAGAGGGAGGTCCTCCGGTTTGGTTTTGGGGTCGATTATGGTCAACGTTCGAAGGTATCGCAGGTTTTCGCGGTACCTGGTTTGGAACTTTATGTAACCGCTGGTGTTGGGAACGCGGGTTGATTTGTGTGAGTAAGAAGATACAATTGGGAGATGAAGAGAGTAACAGAGAAGCATTTCCGTTATGTAGCGTAGAAGTGAAGTGATGATAAGCAAAGTGGATAATCTACAATGATACTATTCAATTTCATGTTTTTTTTCTTTTTCTTTTTCTTTTGGATTCACTTTAGAGAATCAAGTTACTCAAGTATAAATATCTTTGAAAACATTCATCCATCTAAATGGTCAACAATAAAACACATCTCCTTCCACTTATCATAATATAAAAGTAAATAGATTTATTATATGATACCTTCTTATAATATGAATAAATTGATCTCTTGTGCAAAACTATATATATCACTATGTTCAGGGTTTCAAAAATTTAAGAATGGCATGAATTGCAATATTGAAACCTGATAAGGTTACGTTTGTCCAAATCATTTTTAAAACACCCGACTCCCAAAAGCATTAAGAAGTGGCACTTGAAATTAGCTCTTTTATGATCTTCAAAAGCTACAAATTCATGTATGAATTATATAAACACTTAATTTGGTAGAGAAGCTCGGAGAAAATCTTGTAAGCCGTATACTATGGAACAAAATTTCAAATACATATTACAAATTTTGTGCCAAAAGTTACATGGGAGGATTCTGGATTGCTTAACATTCTAAGTCTTTCAAAAGTAAAAGGTGGTGTTATCTCTTTTACAAGAAAGAACTCATTTGTTCAAATCTTTGAGCTTTCTCTAGTTGACCATTGCGGGTAAGTAGTTGCACCAAAATTGCAAAGTGTTCCTTAGATGCTTCAATTTTATATTTAGGCATTAAGTTGAAGATTCTACAAGCATCATCAACAAATCCAGCTCTGTCACATATAGATAGAATGGCTGCAAAAGTGAAGTGATTCGGAGAAGCTCCCATATGATAAAAAAGGCCAATTGCATCGTGATACAGTTCATTATATCCATAAGCCTTTATAAGAGCAGTCCATGTTATAGAATCTTTAACGGGGACTGCATTAAACACCAACTTAGCCTTGTTAACATCTCCAAATAAGCCATACGTATTTATAAGTTCTGCAGAAACAAAAGGAACTGATGCAAAGTCCTTTTTCAAGATCTGCCCATGAATCTCCTTCCCAAGCTTTACAAGTTTTAGTTCACCACAAACACTCAACATCCTTGCTATAGCAACAGAATCAGGCCTGTACTTTGTCAATTGCATTGACCTCATCACACCAAGTGCTTCACAAAGATGTCCATTTTTTATTAATGAATCAATCATGGCGGTCCACGAAATCACATTCCTTTCTTCCATATTATCAAATAATCGTCTAGAATACTCAACAACACCACACTTAGAGTACATCATCATCAATTGAGAAGTTATAGAGACATTAGGCAGAAACCAACGTTTCAGAGCATAAGCATGAATTTGCCTCCCTTGTTCCAGAGCCCTCAACTGTGCACAGACTGGAAGAACAGTCGCAATCGTCACCACGTCAGGCTTGAATCCTTCTTGCTGCATCCAAATGGTGGACCTCAGTGCCTGCTCAAGTTTTCCATTCACAGCATACCCCGCCATCAGAGCCGTCCAACAAACCACATTCCTCTCCTTGGAACCATAAAAAACCCGTCTTGCCGAAATCATATCCCCACACTTGCAATACATATCAATCAAAGCAGACTGAACCGGCACCTGCTTAGAGTAAGATTTCGTCTTCAAAACATAAGCATGAAACTCCTGACCCAACCTCCTTGCACAAACCTCCCCAATCACAGGAACCGCAATTGCAATCACAACCGAATTCGGGTTCACTCCCTCCTTCACCATCCACCTCACATACTCCAACACTTCCCTCTGTCTTCTATTGTGTGCAAACCCAGCAAGCATCGCCCCCCACGCGACAACATCCCTCTCAGGAATTTCCTCAAACACACGGCAAGCAAGCCTAACCTTCCCACACTTGAAGTACATATCAATCAAACTGGTTCTAAGAATGTAGTTATCCACAAATCCATTCTTAATCAAAAGCGCATGAGTCTTCAGCCCTTCCGAAAACGCCGATGCGCCGGCGAAGCTCTTGATCACATTGGAGAAACTGTACACATTCAGCTGAACCCCCAAAGCCCTCATCTCGGCATAAGTCTTGAGCAACTCAATGTACTGCCTTTCCCCAGAAACCACAGTCCCTCTGAGCAAAGCGTTCCACGGGTAGACACTCTCACAGGGCAATCCATCAAACAGTTTACGCGCCTCTTCTGACGACCCACATGAGGTGTACATCTGAACCAACTTTGTCCGCAAGAAAACGTTGCTTTCGAGTCCATTGATTCTGATATGGATGTGAACTTCCCTCCCTTGTGCCAATGACTTGGTACGAATGCACGCGGCGATGACAGAAGAGAAAGTTGTGGCATCCACGGGAATGCCACGTTGGTCCACGTAGTCCAAGATGGTGAGAGCTTCCTTGAGCTTGTTCTGGCGAGCGAAACGCTTGATGTCTTTGTAGATGAAGATTGGGTTTTTGTTGTGGAGGGGTAAGGAGCACGGAAACGCGTCCTTTTCTGTGAACGGTTTTACCTTCTTGGTCCTGTGTTTTCTGGGAGTGGTGAATCTGGGAGGTCTCGTTTGCTGGGTTTTGGAAGGTGTAAAGCTGAAGACTTGGAAAATGTTGGGTGTTGGGTTTGGAGGGAAACCCAGAGAGAGAGATGAAACAGAGTTTTCCATGGCTAACTCTTAACTACCAAAGGATTTTTTCTTATGCATGTCTTTTAGCATAACATTAGATATCAGATATTTTTTTCTGATGCATGGTCTTTTAGCATAACATTATCAAACTGCTATTTTCTTTTTATTCAGTGTTTTTACTCCAATTACTTCAACCGCCAATAAAACAAAGAACAACTTAATCACAAATTTGATATTTTTACAAATAAAATAGATTGTATTTTTTTAATGAACGTGAAACAGGTGAAAGAAAGACATACACAAAGGAAAATATATTTTTTATGATTATTACAAAGTTATATTAACCATATTTTTTAGTTTTGTAACATTTTACATTGCACACACAAAAATGTAAACTCAAAGAAGGAATTTTGAGGATTATATTATAGTATTATCATCATTGAATGTTTGAATAAACTCGTGGCTAAATTCATTCAACAGTCTCATGCATTAAATATTCAACATCTGTAAGTTCATAGAAGGTCCCCAATTTTGACTTCATTTAGTTGCTTGCCAAATCTTCTACTAGGTGCCCTAATAACCTAAGCACTTAAACAAAAACAAATTATGAAACACTACATATTTTTATTACATTAAATTAATACAGTTCCTAAAAATATATAATTTTGTAAAAATAAGTTAATTTTGTATATTACTTTTAACTAAAAAATTTATATAACTATTTTTTTTAGTTTGACAAATGATACTGGTCTATTAAGTAAAAAATATTTTTATAATTTTTTATGTATAGAGTAGATTTTATAGGAGAATGGGATAATTTCTTTTCAAAATTACTAAAATGTGACGGATGTCAAACAAATTATAAAAGTGTGTAAGTTTAATCATAATTTCATTATAAAGAGTTCTTATCAATGCATTAAGGTGATCTGACATTAATTTAAAGTATTTTTCATGTTAAAGTTGTATCAAATTAGCATAATTTCAACGATAAAAATATTTTAAATTAAAATTATGTTTTTTAATACGACTTTTTCATAAAAAAAAATTGTGTCATCTTTGGCACGAAATTTTCAGTGTCTACTTATCTATTTTTTTTTTTTTATTGTTTTAAAATATGTCCCATTTCAGTAATTTTCAAAAAAATTGCAAAAAGTGGTGGTTTTTGCCAGATTTTCTACGCCCACCCTATTCATAATTTGAAACTCTTAGTATACGTATATTTCAAGTTGGATGTATGAAGATAGAATGAGTCTTCCATCCAGATTTAGCAGTTGCTATTAGCCCAATGCACACTGCATAATTTTCTTTGCCTCCCTTTGTTTTCTGCATATTCCTTCCATTTGGAAAACAGACGCAAACACTGTTACTTAGTATAAAACAACCTCAGCTGAAACATATTATACTTTGTACCAAAGTAATCTACAAAAAGGTTTTTTTTTAAATTCCAAATCTTGAGACTAATCCAACTTCACAAACAAACAGTTTTGCTCTTTCTCCCTAATTACCAATACTAAAGCAATTGTGATGCCAATATTAATATATCTATTAGTCCAGAACTAGGTAGTTAAAAATTAACCAATAACTACAGAGTTTTATGGTGAAGTTTGTATTCTGTGAGTAATAGTTGACTAAGTCCTCAACACGCAAATTATTTCTAAGTCTTCAAATTGAAAGCTGTAGTCAACCAGCTATTCTGAGAGCAATTTCTATGATTCTGCTGTTTACATATTCTATATATGCATCAAGTTGGTTCAAATTAAACTCAGAAAGTTGTGAGCAAATTTTTCATATTATTAGATCTTCAAACTTTCACTTCAAGTGCCATGGCAAACTATGGAGCCAAACAGAGAATACCTTCCTCTCCACCAGCACCATCATCCACTGACCCTCATGAACAAGAACCAAAAGGGTCTCGAGAAATTTTCTATGCCAACTTCCGAATCTACTGCCCCATCAACATACCATCGACATCAGAAGCTGCAGGAGTTCGAATCATGAGAAACATAGGGAGTTTTGGCTTGTACTACACACTCTTTGTGTGGATCATACTCTTCATAACCCTCATCCCTAAGCGTAAGGTGTCCTTGATTCTGCTGGTGATCATGACCTATGTCACAACCATTTACTGTTTAATTCTGAGGGCGTTTCCAAACTCTGTTGTGCTTCACAGGATCATAGATAAAAGGGTTGTGTTGACTTTGCTGGCAGTTGCAACTGCACTGCAGCTGATTTTGACAGAGGCTGGTATTCATCTTGCAGTGGTTTTGGCTAGTAGTGTTCCTTTGGTTTTGGTTCATGCTGTTTTGTGGGCTAGTTTTGATGCCTTTGAGGTTGAGACTGCTTCTGCTAAAGGAGAAATGGTTCCTCTCACTGGCCATGATGAAAGTGTTGCTGAGAATTATTCTGATGCTGTTTAAATTTGTGTGGCCTCAGTCTTTACTGTCATTATTTCGTTCTATCTAGGTCTTTTTTACATAAACATGATGGATGAGTTTTTTTTGTTTTTTGTAGAAGAAAATCATTGTTATCCTTCAAATAATATTACTAAAAGAATTAAATACATGGTTGTAATAAAAGCAGGCAAATGCATCCATATGCCCCAAAGTCCAATTGATTGTGATGTACAACAAAAATGATAATTAATGCATCTTTTCAAAATTAAATAATTCATCTCAACAATTCCAATTGTGTGATGTTTTGGACTTTTGGGATGGAGAATTTATTATAAGAATATCTTTGTTAATCTCATATTATAACCGGTTACTTTTAAGTCTAATTCAATCTTAAAAAACAAATTTCTAAGATAAAATTTATATTCCAACAAATAACAAATCTGATTAGGATAGATTTAGGATATTTTTTTAAGAAATAGATTTTAAGTTTAACTTAATATTATAAAATTGACTTATAAAATGATATTTGTATCTACTTTAATATTGTTGACTCATGAGATCTCCAACAATTACAACTTATAATTTTTTCTTACTTGATTTTTTTGAGAAGACACTAAAGAATTTCATTGGCTGCAAATCACCAGCTCGTTGGAGAAGATTGTTTGAAAATTCTCATCATTCAAACCATAAAGATAATCACCATCTATACAAAATGGAGAACCCATATTCCATCTTAATAGTGTTACAAATTCATTCTATTAATTGCATTACAAATGAGATTAGTCTTCCACCAAAAGATATGGCAGGAAAAAATTCAAATACCAAAAAATTTACCACAACACAACACTGCAAAGGCACCAAGAACTCATCACTTTGCTCCTTCATCTTGTTTTGTGCGTCTCTAGGAAGCAAAAAGCACAAGCAAGAGCAGAATAAGAAGGATCAAAGCAAAACCAAGAACCCCTAAACATGCAAACAAGATGCCACTCAATCTAAACGTGCCACAAGCGACATCAAATCCTGATGCTGCAGCAACCAACACAGATAAAGAGTACAGAAGAGCAATGCACAGCATAGAGATAATAGGTACTCTAAAAGCCAAAGACCAAACCACCACTATTGTGTACAAAAAACTCACTATGAACATTCCACTCCATATTATGGCCGGTAAGAACCCACTTGAGGCTTGCCACAGACTTAGAATTGGTGTCTTTGAAATGTTTGTTGAGCTTGTTATGGATTGGGATATATTCTGAAAAGGGTTACCCAAACCAGATAACAGTGCTACTTGAACTCCATACAACTTCACTGCTAGTGCAGCACGATGTTCTTGTGGACAAATTATCTCTGTTGAGCAGAACTGTATGAATGCCTTGCACATGGAAGCACTTGTGTGAGAATCATTTTTTGTCAATCCTAAGCCTCCACGCTGTGAAGTTTTGCATATGTTTTTTATGTTTATCACATGGGAAGAGGAAGAAGATAAAGCACATTTCTTGTTTGTCTGTCCGTAGTAGAAAGAATCAGTCAAATAAGTTACTATGATTCTCACTGATATTTATTCCAATACAATCAAAATTCTCATGTCACTAAAAGTAAATATATAACATCTTTCTCCTTTATTTTCTTACGATGGCTTTTTAAAATGAAAGTGTGATAAAGTTCTCAGTATAGTCGAATTCAGAATAATTACACTTGAATGTGATTTATCAATACTTTTCCAGAGGAAAAAAACTATTCTGTATATTTAAAATTTATAGGTATTGGAAGTGTCCAACCTTAATTAATACACCTTTTTTTCTAGATTGAGCAAGCAAATTAATCAGATAACTAACATTGTCAATGTAGCTGCGTTTCTTTCTCTGGTTTTTGGTGAGTGTGTACGTAGAGTCGTTGTTGTTAGGCTTTTGAATTGACTTTTCAAGCTGCTTTTGGCCTTTTTCCTGGTCGCTTTGTGTGCTCCATTCTTCTTCATCTTCCTCCTCAGTAATACAGGCTTTATTGTTAGGCAATATTTTATCATCCTGCATGCCATTTGGAGTCAAAAATCATATATACAATTTAATGATTTCAGCATCCCTTCAAAGTTCTATATGTAATTCAAAAGGGTACTGAAATGAAACAATGGTGGTGATCTTACCTCATAGTATATAGCAGTTCTCAAGTACGCTATTGTTCTCAGTAATTCCTTGTTTGTCGGGTACTTTAAAAAACATGTACATATATGTTAGAATGAAAACAAAGAAATCAAACAAAACAGAGATGATCATAATGATAAACTTGATAAGAAAGAAGAAGATATCAGGGTAAGAAATGTTTAGACCTTTTAATTTTTGGGCAAAAATGGTCAAACTGATATTTTTGATACTAGTTTTGTTATAAATCAATGAACTTGTCTGCTTCTAATTTTAGTGTCAGAAGATTCACAGAAGATAGACCAAGTTCATCATCTTTTATGATAAATATATGATCAGGTCACATTTTTTAAGATCTATGAACTAAATGCATTTTGAACCAAATTTGAAAAATCTAAAACTCATTTAACCTAGATGATTGAGTACATGCTTGAATTAAAGCTAAAAGAACTAAGTACTTTTAATGCAGAAACAACAATATTTTTCTTCTTCTATTCATACATTAGAATACACAATTCTATATCAAACTTCACTGTGTAACTTCAAATCAAACATATACTAACACTTTCAGACCTCAATTTGTTTCTCTGGAATTCTCCCAGCAGACCCTCGACGCAATTTCCTGTATATGATTGGATTTGGTTGTCTTGCCTTTGTTGTGATTTCGAGATTTGCAGCATAAAAAGACCAGTTAAAGCAAATAAGAGAGTCAATTTGTAATGAGAAGAACGGTTCATAGAAACTATTAACTGCATAACTTGCAGAAAGCATAAGGCTTGTTTACAAAATTCAGTCCAATTCAACTCTGAGAGAAAGCAAGGTGTACAGAATAACTTACAGGTTTTCTTGGAAGCAAGAAGTTCTTGCTTACACTGTTCTCTCTGGCTTGTTCAGTAACCGAAGAAATACTCAAAGAATCCATGATCATACAAGAGGATTATCAAGATGAAAACATAAAATGTTTCGCTTCCAGCTTCCAAGATCACTCCACAGAAACTTCAAATCCTCTTGTCAATGTCAGTAGTGGAATTAATTTCTTTCTTACTGCTTAATTTCTTCCCCTATGCTGTGTTTTTCAACGACAACTTATGAATTTTCAAAGATATATATGGTGTGAACGCCAACTTTTTTACTACATAGTTTTAATTTTATGTGTACATTTTAGCAGTTTAATACTGACATTTGTTTTTTATTTACAAATTTTGCTATAATTTTACTGGTGTGACAGGGACTATGATTTAGACGTGCAGATGAAATTAAATAATATTCATATCTTTACTATAAATAATATAATAAATAAGAATATTATGTGTTTGTGGGGATAATCTTTTTATACTGTTTGAGATGATTATTTTACTGTTCGAGATGTCCCTTCTGAGTTATATACCAGAAAAGGGTAACTGTCTGCAAAAATATTGTCCTTTGCATGAACCTTGATCACCTATCTCCATTACCTTATGATATGATTGATCACATCTTAGTACCAAGGTTACACATTAAGCATTAAGAAATTTGTGAGAAGAACTTATGATTATGTCTGATTAAGGAACCTATGATTACGAATCAATCAAATTGGTTTATGTCAAATTTTGAGTACTAACAAAAGTAAAAGATAATTATTTGAATTGGTGAACTTTTCTTTTCATTGCTTGAATATTATTTTATAATCTTTGGTTTTTGAGGTAGAGGTAGTAAAATACATGACAACATTGAAACAGTAATAAAAGATAGGAATATACTGTTTTTGATAATTTTTCTCTAATAATGTTTTACCTCAATTGTGTGTGCACCTCATCTCAGTACAAAAAATATTCCACGAAATTATTCATTTTTATTTTGACTAACTAAATCCAATAATGAATTCAAAGGTTTTTAATATCCCATCAACTTAAGTAGTTGTTTTCTTATTACCAGATTTAAAAGTCAACACCGACAAATTTTTTTATTCAAAATGAAAGTTAGACTAAATTTAAAAATATATTTAAATAGATAGATATTTGAATTCTTAAAATTCTTTTTATGAATTTAAAAAAAAATCAAAATTGGTAAAATTGTTTTATAACTTTTTAAAACATTAAAATTAGTTAAAATCAAGCACATATTTTTGTTATTACCATATCTGAAATCAAGAAAATAAATACTATTTTATCTAAAAATATTTTCTTAAACTATATAAGTCCCAGGTTACTAAAAAATTATATAAATCCTTATTAGTTTTCTCAAAATTTAAAAATTCAAAATTCAAAATCCACAAAGAAAATTATATACAAGTAGACAGAGATTATAAGTATGAACATTTTTCCTTTAACTTGCAAGAATCCACAACCACTGTCATCTTGCAATGGCAATTAAGACCATATGTACACCATTAATCAAACTTTAAACATTCTCTATGCCCTTAGCACCACATGTACATCTATTATTACTAGCAACAGGAGCAACTTCTCTGGTACAAGAATCATCCTCAATCTCAAAGGCATGGTGACTAACCCACAAAACTGCATGCACCAAAACCAAAGGCACAGCACAAGCCAAAGTCACTGCAAGATGAATCCCAGCCTCAGTCAAAATCAGCTGCACTATTGCTGCAAACACTAGCAAACCCAAGACAAATCTTTTATCAATGCTTCTGTGAAGGAAAACAGATTTGGGGTATGCCCTTAGAACTAAACAGTAAAGGACTGTCACATAGGTCATGATGACCAGCAAAATCAATGAGATCTTACGATGAGGAATGAGGACAATGAAGAGAATGATCCACACGAATAGTGTGTAGTATAAGCCAAGGTTCTCCAAGTTTCTGATGACACGAAGTGCTGCAGCTTCTGAAGTCAAGGGCATGTTGAAGGGCCAGTAAATTTTGAAATCAGTGTATAACTTTTCGTGATGCTCTTTTGGTTCATAAGTGTCTAAGGTGGATGATGAAGGTGTGGTGGTGGTGGAGGGTGTTCTTTGTGTAGCTCCAGAGTTTGCCATAAGATTTGAAGTGCAGTTTGGAGGATCACAGAATGGCTCAATAGCGATACCTCTTCTGTTGAACCACAAATTAGTGAAGTTTATTGCAAATGCACCACAGAAACTAGAAGGGTAGAAGTATGATGGGTACATGTTGTGAAATTGAATGAAATTCATATAGGTATATAGAAGCTTATCTCTTGATTTTATTTTCTAGTTCAGGACAAGACCTTTTTCTCATAAAGACTTGGAGAATGTCATCAAGGAAATTTCGTAAAGAAATGCACAACATTAGGAAGCTTCTTTGCTGTTTCTGATGTTGCCGTCTGAGTTTAACTTTTTGGACCTACGTGACTGTGTCCATCCAAAGTACCTTAAAACTTAAGAAATGTTGTTCTTAATTTATAATTTTAAGAGAGTAAGGGATGAAAATAATGTGTGTTTAGACAAACGAACTTGGATTTAGTGATATTTACACTAAAACTATAACATTGTCAAAAAAAATTCTATTTAATCACCTTGTCAGTACCAATTGAAATAAGTATTAAAAGAGGAGTTCAAACCATGGTTCATATTCAGGAATCCCACACTAAAAACACAGAGGGAGAGAGATTCAGCCCTTCACTTTGAGAAAATTATGGAAGTATTCCGAATGTAAAATTTTACTGAATTCTGAGATCATCTTCAACATTGATCTCCTAAAGAAGACGCTGTCTGAAACAAATAATGAAAACAAGTACATCCTTTTGGTCACACTCCTATCTAGTTTTGACTATGATGTGCAATGTTACAACAAGCAAAGAAATGTAACTAAATTGATCATAAGAATTTGAAGTCGAATTTAATAGGGAAGAAAGCCTACAACTAAAGGCTTCATTCCAAAATTCAAATATTCGAATATAGATAGCTTCATCTGAATTCAATTCATTTCCACGGCCACGGCAAATAATTAACATCAACAAGGAAAAATCTTAGTATCACCATGACTAAATATGATCCCTATCAATGATACATACAAAACAAGAACAAGTTTCTAATGGGTTTAACGATCAATTTTGACGAAACTTAGGCCACACTGTAATTACTCCTGGTCTCATCTCCTCAAAACGGTACCTGCAGCACAATATATACAACCAAATGAAATAAGAATTAAAGCAAACCTTGTTCCTAGAGACACACAATGGTATCTCATGCACTAGGCTACACTTTTTTTTACTTGTTTTCAGTGTTCTTAAACACAGATAAGAGGATGAGATGTGAAGCATGAGGAGATGTGCTACCTGTTTTCATTAAGGAAACTTCTGACAGCTGTAGGAAGGGAGGCCTGTCCCCGACTGTGATTACCAACGCCTGTAAAAATGAAAACACAATTAAGGTCCTCCTTAAAGATGATTGTTGGTTCCAACCAAGGACACAGGTTTGCTAAATGAATACTTAAATCCTAATTTTCTATTCAAGAAAATGATAAATTTTCAACAAATAAACAGATGCATTGAATGGTGCCAGGGAAGCAACAAGTATCATAACTAGAGATTTGGAGAAAAAGTTGAAAAGAATAACAAAGGAGAATTCATTTTGATAAAATGTTCCTTTTCTATAATTTTCCCAAAGAGACTGCAGGTAGAAGAGAACTATTAGCAGAAACAAGAGTGCGACTTACGACAATAAGACTAGTTGCATGCAAAATGATGATTAGTATTTTCACCTTCAAAATTGTTAGAATTCCATGATTAACTTATATGGAAAAAAAAGAAATAAATATTTAATCTTAACAGATGATTACATTATTCTATGAATCAGAGAAGTCTAAAAGTGATAAAATGTCAGATTACACTGGATTTTAAAACATACAGAAGCAAGGTGAGCACTTGGAGAATATGACATACTGACATCTTCCAAACGTTATCAAGAACTTACAAGAGAATACCAAGTAATCAAATCTGAGAATATAAATGGTTGACCAACAAAAAAAGAGAGAGAGCAAAAACAATGGATGGATGTTTATTTATATGACTAATGAAAGGTAGTTAGATTTTGAAGAATGTTTATTTATATGACTAATGAAAGGTAGTTAGATTTTGAAGAATGTTTGCTTCAATCAAATGACAACTAACAGACACTAACAAAATGTCCAAATATACATGAAACAAAACTGTTGAAAGAGAATAAACAGTATAGGAGATAGAGGCATAAAGAAAATAGAATACTACCCTCACAATAGCCTATGCGTATGCATGGTCAAAAGAAGCCAACATACCTGTTATGACATGTAATGCCAATGGTCTAAGCCGTAATGGTGCTTGGATATCCAATTTTGCACTGTTGATAAGAGCAGATTGTCCAAGCCCATTTTGTTTCACTCCATTGGCCGAACTCTTTGAGAAGCCTTGGCTTTCAATTCTGTAGAGATGTTCTTGCAATGCTTGAATAGCTTCAGTTGCATGAAGACCATGCAAATCAAGTCTCCAGATATCATTTTCATTATTCCTGATACTTAAAATTTTTCTGGCTGCATCAGAATTAAGCTCTTCAGCAGTATGCCATTCCACTTGAGCTTTCATTGAATGATGTTGAGCTGACAAATGATCCCCTCTTAAAAAAGCAAAAGAAGCTGCCCTAGAATGTCGCGATGCTGACCTGTTTCATTAAAAAGGTATGAAGTCTCAAGTCAGATTTATGATCTGAATACAGAAATGTGATCTTTCCAATATGACAACCATTGCAAAATTCTCAAATGTTGTCATCTCGAATTGTGGACAAGAATGAAAACCCTATGATTGAAAGTGTTACAAATGAAAATTTGTGAAGAGGAGATATATAATAGCACGGATTAGTCCCTTCGATTCTAAAAGAATGTGCAAAACTAGAAATGCTACCACATAAAATCAGTATTTCTAGGGCTCTTTCTCAAAACGTTATTGCAAATCAATCTAAAACCATATTACTATTTACTGACATAAAGAAAACAGCAGGTGCCACCGTGGAAGTTAACTCATTATGCAAGGGTGTTTTCATTGTAAATGATTAAGGTTAAGGTGAACTGTTAATTCGTTACTTAGTAGTAGTTTGACTTGTCAGACCAAAGACTCCATAGATATATCAGATAACAATAGAGGAATTTGTTCTAGCTATCAACTAAATTATAATGTGTTTAATTTGGAAACTTCTTGATAAGGTCAAAGTAACTCAAGCATTGAACAATATCTTTCACTCACTGCATGAAGATCCCATCTTTAGTAATGCATTTCACTATGTCATCCTATTGAAAATAAGCTACAGAAAAAAATACATAGATTCATACATAAATAAGTATATATATTACACGAGGGAGGGAAAGGCTGATAAATAAATAAACCTATTAAAGAAACACGTAAAAGCAAGTAAGACATAACAACTAACACCGTTTCCAGAAAGAATACAAGTGTTAGAATTCGTACCTCATTGTCCTTAATGCATCCTTTCGATTGCTAATGTAAATATCATCATCCTCCCATTCAGGCTCTACAGGAACAGAATTCAAGAGGTTTTGAATTGAGGAAACATTTCTATTCTCCAAGCCTTTATCGTTGTCTTGGTGCTTATCAAAGGGAATACCATCCTTGATCTTTTCCAAAGTAAGACTTTCATTAGTTTTATTCTTATATGGGGTATCATCTGTCGTAGCTATCACTGCAGATGATACTTTGTAGTCTTCAAAATTCACTGCAGAGGCCATTGTTTCCAATAAAGCTGAGGCCTTATCAACATTGTTATTAACAGCAGCCAATATATCATCTATCAAGCTATGTTCAGCCCAAAGATTCTGCTCTCTAAGCTTTTTGATAGCTAAATTAACATCTTCCTGAGCAGGAGCTCCACAGTATTTTTCATCAGAATCAGAACCTGATATTACCTTTTTGTTATTCAAACACTCTTTCAACGGTGGGAAATTTTTAGTCGGCAGAAGTACCGAAGAGAAAGGCTTTGCAGGAACATGGTTCTTCTTGACTGTAGAATCAGAAGTGCCTATAGCTGGGAAATTATCTTTATCAACTTCAGATTCAAAATTGTTGTTCTTTCTCTGCTTGAGATCAAAAGCTGTCCAACCAGAGGATTGACCCTTAGCCCACGACATCTTCTTAACAGAAGATTGGGCTGAAGCAGTCACCTTGGTTTTACAGCATAATTGGGTCTCAAATCACTTTGCAGTATCTCTGCCAGAATAATTATGCAGATATAGAACTCAGAAAGCCACGATGTCAAGATCTTGCTTGCAAAAGGTCCAAGTCAATAACTGCAAGCACAAAAGCACCATACCATGAATCAGTATGTTAGATAATCACGTTATTATATATAAATGAAAACATGATATGACAAAATATTTGATATCATAGAATGTAGTTTTTAAAATAAATCAGATGGTAAAATGAAGTAAGCTTCTCCTATAGGTTAAAATCAACCTGTGCCCCTTAACTTTTGAACATGTTAGATCATAGAACTTCTGCAGATGTTAATTACGTTAGTTCATTTCAATTTGGGAAAGAACTCAACTCATTTTTCAATTTTATTTTCTTCTCTTGTAATTAGTTTCAAAGAAGTTTATGCAAGAGAACCTCGAACTTATATCATGACATAAGTACTTGCGTATGTACGTGGAATATCTTATAAAAACAGCTTCATCAACTTATTTCAATAAATACAAATAACATCTTGAAAAACAATTTACAATTATGCAGCAACAATTTAAACTTACTCCTCTTTCATTATTAAAAACAACTTATATACAAGCTTACATGATAACAACTTATTTATCCAAGTACATCCTTAACCAGATAAAACTCTATCAATCGAAGCCCAATACAAAAAGTATGTTAATAATTTGAAAACAACACAAACCATATACATCGTTCCCAACAAACCCAAAACTAAATATAAAAAGACAATAAAAGAATCCAGCTAAAAGAAGAAAACCCACATGAAAACTAACCTTTTTTATCTTTTCAGAAGAAAAATTCAGGAGAAAGAAAGTAGCTTGAATGTTATCTGTGACTCAGAAAGCGTAGCCAAGGAATGAATCTATCGAAGGGTTGAAAAAGCGACGGAACCACAAAGTCAAACACTTGTCGGTGGAAAACAATTGCGACGGAACAGTGCTGCAGTGATTTGCACCTGTTATCCATAAATCTTCTGTATAGATATTGCAAAGAGAGGAGGAAGAACAAAACTTTGGGTGTTTTCTGGCGATTCTTCCCAAAGGGTCTCTCAGAGGCCACAAAAAGATTCCGGGGAGAGAAAACAAACACGCGAAAAAAGAGATTTGACAGCCGCCGCGCCGTCACCGTTACCGTCACAGAATCAATAACGACCGTCAAGGAATCAATACGCCAAGTGCAATCATTACTTGGGAATTTACGAAACTCGCCTCCTTGATTTCCGGTACCTATTATGGTATATCCGGTGATTGACAAAATAAATTGAGTTTTAATTGTTTTACTGAATTTTTATTTTATAATTAATTCTAAATATTTTTAAATATTTATGATAAATTTGAATTATAAGAACAATATTTATATTATATGATCCACATATTAAGTTATATATGTTATTTAATTATTATAGTCCCATTAGTGTGAGTTAAATTTTGAAAATAGTTATGGAAGTCTATAGATTTAAATTTAAGGCACATGAAATTGAAACTGAAAATAAATACATTTTGAGGATTTTCCGTTTAAACATGTCTTTTATTTTATTTTTATTTTCAATTATAAGAATATAAATCCATTTTACTCCAGAAATCATACAAGAAATAACTGTAATACTTATATATTATACTAATAACTATAAAATAAAATTTATTTTCACAAATTAAAATACCTTATTTAGTTTAGAAATCAATAATACCATTCACTATGGACGGAAAATCTCTCGGAAAGGATTAATTTTCGTAAATAATGAATTAAGTTTCTTTTTCAAAAAAAAAATGTTCATAACTACTATGTTTTATACATTCATTCATACCAATGCTTTCATTATGCATAGAATATAATTATTTTGAAAACGATATCGGTGACAGACAAAAGTTTTACACAACATCACGAATCACAATTTCGGTTATAATAGTATATAATCACATTTGTGGTTATAATATGATAAGTTGGCATATTTAGATTGTTTATATCCAAATTGAAAAAATAAAATAAAACTTTAATTAATTCATTTTTAATAGTTTCAATTAATTTACTTTTTAAATTATAATTCAAACTAAATCAATTTAATTAAAAACCATTTGTATAGGGCACTTGGGATAAATTGTGTTTAACTATATACAAATATATAAATTTTGTTTTGAGACAAAACAATATTATATTATTTATCAAAAATAAAATAAAAACTTATATAGTTCTATTACTAACAATCCGTGATATGATTGGTATAATAAAAAGAAGAGGAAATTGGAAGTCACATTTGGATAATAAAAAATGTAAATAAATGGAGAAAAAAATGTATTTTGATCCACTGAAATAGTTTTCCACACATAAGTCTGAAGAGATGATAAAAAAATAGTGAAACCATTCGAAAAGATAAATATTTTTTTTATATTGTATTTAACTTAATAAACTACATAATTGTTAAAATTGTAAAAGTTATAAGTTTACAATAAAATTTTATATATAATAATTTGATAAAAAAATATCCTTTATATAATTTAACTTTGTTAGTTTTATAAATTACTAATCTTATTTTAAAATCAAGCAGAAAATCTAAATTTTCCAGATTTAATCGATTTGGATAGGATAAGATATAATTAATTTTAAGATCTAAATTAATTAAATGGTCTCGATTTTAGTTAATTAAGTTTATTTAAATCAATTAATATTTCTATTGTATCTATAACTATATATAAAGGGGATTCCCTCTTTTGTGTCCACATTTCATAATTCCAATTTTACCCTTTACAATTTAATTATTTATTAAATTTTTAAAAATTAACGGTTAATTTTAC
>Ga0099822_1000102_pt1 | contig 51446 bp, 25 predicted proteins | sample CowpeawhiteBW_FD_76839 | JGI IMG/M metagenome (GOLD analysis project Ga0099822, IMG submission 76839) | Root nodule microbial communities of legume samples collected from California USA - Cow pea white BW | ecosystem: Host-associated > Plants > Roots > Nodule | place: USA: California | collected... | reverse complement strand
TTGATTTTACTATGATTGTCATCTCATGGGTTACTTAAAAATTTATTTAAATATTTGAATACTAAAAAAAAAAATTTTTTTTAGGTGGGTTGGTGAGCCAACCCACTTAACCCACCAACCCGTGGTGGGTTGAGCCGGGTTACAAAATTTCTGGCTCACTAGAAAGTGAGCCGGGTTGGATTCACTCATTTTCAACCTGGCTCGTGGTGAGCCAACCCGTGTGAGCCAGGTTGGCTCACTTTGACATGTCTATAAATTATATTGAAATTAGAAAAAAAAAATTGAATACATAGAAATTGTTCTTAATAAAGTATGCTTTATCTTTAAATTAAACTTATACATATTTCATTCCTATAAAAGTAATATAAAATATAACAAGTTTTTTTCACGTGACAAATCTTTCACAATGTTATCGGATGAAAAGATGTTTTAGACAATTTTATAAATTAGAAAAACTAAATAAATATAAGTAGATGAAAAAATATATAATTAACTCATTTTAAAAGTACCCATTATTAGAATGTACACATAAAAGTCAAATAAAAAAAACGAAAAAAAATGAATTAAATTAAATTAAATAAATAAATAATTTAAATTAAGTCATATTTTTTTCTTAATGAAACTTTTCAAAACATGTAGAAAACCAGAAAATGAAAAGAAAGGGTCAAAGGATATGCATTTTGGTTTCATGTTGGAGAAATGGGTACAGATGTCACTCGGTGACGCTTTCTCACCAGCAACCGTCCTCGGTTTCTTTTGTCTCCTTCTTACATCACCGTTCATGGAACCATCATGCTGAAGCTTCTCAATCTTCTTCCATCCTCATCTTCTAAATTCCTTTCACGATACATTCTCTCATTCTCCACCAAACTCCCACCACCGCTCGCACCACCATTCTCTCACCACCCCGCCACCACCACCACTACCATGTCCGTAAACCTACGCACACACGCCTTCGCCGGCAACCCGCTCCGATCGCGGACTCCGAACCGGGTCGAACCGTTTTCCCCCGCCGCGGCGCACGAGACCTTGAAAGCGCGAATTGCGGAGAGCGCGGGCGAGTCCGTGTCGGTGAATTTGAAGGTTTTACCTTTCAGAAACGGGAGGCCCCTGGCGTCTTCGGGTAGCAGTGACACGTGGCAGCTTGCGTGGATGAGGTTGGAGGAAGTGAAGAGGCTGCTGGGCGTGAACCTTAGCGCGGACTCGTTCGTGTATTTGGGGTACGACGCGGACGAGGATTCGGTGTATTGGGCGATCGACTTGTCAAGGGAGAGTAGTTTGGTGGCTGAATTTGGTGCCATGAAGCTCTGCTTTGTCGAGCTGAGAACGCTCATGGTTGCTACCGACTGGGTCGATTTGAAGGCCATGGGGAACTTGGCCATTGCCGGTCATGTAAGTTCATTTTCTTTATTGCTCTTGACTTGGGTTTGCAATGCAGAAGTACATGGTATTTGTTTAGATGTTAGGTAATTGAATCTAAGACCTTGTTAATGGTGCTGGTAAATCCTACTTGTTAAATCAATTTAAGTGGCACAATATTTGGCTGTGAAATCAATCTGTGAATAGTTGAAGAGAAAGTATACATGTTAAAATTTTATGAATAAACTATCATTCTTTTTTAATATACTATCCGGACAAGACTCTGTCAGGGATTAGTATGTGATTTTAATTTTTCTTACCATTTTATTGACCTCGTGTTTGGCATCAAATCTAGGAGGCAGAAAGTTATTTTCTACTTCCTTATGTTCATTTTCTACTTTACTTCCCCTCCCTTTGTTCCCATTTAAAGATTTATTGTCTGAAACTAACCAGCCCCGTTACAAAAATGTTATTACTACTTACGAGCTTGGAATCAGGTATACTTTGTGCTGTATTGTTTTATATTGTTTTATGGATCAATCATATTCTTTGAAATAGTTATGCAAGCTGCTTGCAGTTAGTTAATTCTCTTGGTTTATTGACCTTTTATCCTACTTCAGTTTGCAATACTGATAGCAAAGGGCAATAGGCAATTCTACTTTTCTAATTACTGGGTTTGGCCAGGCCAGGGCACTTCTTGAATGGTATAATATATCACGATTTTGTGGACATTGTGGAGAGAAAACAGTGCCAATGGAAGCTGGGAGGCGGAAACAGTGTTCAGATGAATCATGCAAAAAGAGGATATATCCACGAGTTGACCCGGTTTGACATCCCATGTTCTAATAGTTAAGTGATCAATGGTTGATCTAGTTTTTCTGAATTCCAATGGTCATCTAAACTTATGCAGGTGGTCATTATGCTAGTAATTGATTCGGAGAATGATCGTGCGCTTCTGAGCAAACAATCAAGATTTGTGCCTAGAATGTGGAGCTGCTTGGCAGGTTTTATAGAGGTGCATGCTTGACCTAATCTAAGAGCGCTTAATTTTTTAGGAACTGAACTTGTGCTGTTATTACCTAATCTAAGACCGCTTAATTTTTTAGGAAGTAAACAGTTTAGTTAATTTCATGTTGAAGATCTTATCACATATTAGATCTTAACACAATAATTGCTAGTAGCAATTGAGAGGGTATTGAACTATGCTTGTTTTATCAAACCAAGCAAAATTGAACCTATTGGGGCGAACTGCTACTTGCATAAGCTTAACCAAGTATGTGTATGATAAAATAATCCTAATTGGTTTCCATAGAAGCCCTTGCAAATGCTTCCTTAGGAGGTTTAAACAGTCAAAAGTTCAACCTTCTACTACTGATTAAAGGATATCTTTAAAGTCAGGTTTCTTTGATTTTAGAATTCATTATACAATTGCTTTTCTGTTTAATTTTATTCCTCCTCGACCAATACAGTAAAACTTTTGTCCTGTCTACTCTCATTGCCTATAGCCAGGAGAAAGCTTAGAAGAGGCTGTAAGAAGAGAAACATGGGAAGAAGTTGGTATTGAAGTAGGAGAAGTTGTATATCATAGTTCTCAGCCATGGCCTGGTATAGTGTATTCTATATAACAATTTTCATTTTCCTAGCCTTTTGTACTTCTTTTACCATTTCACCAGTGTTTATATGAGATAAAAATGTGAAGATTTGTCTTTATGAACATCTGATAGTAAATCTTATAGGTTATTTGTGCCATTAAAAATTGTTTGTGATAACTTGATGTTTCTATCTATAGAGTATCATATCCCAAAAATTTAGTTATCAGTATTCTTTTGGAGTCAGTTTGGATGAAGTTCTTAACTGTAGAAAAATAAAACATAATGAATCAAGAGGGTAAAAGAAATCTAGCTTCTTGCATAAGTTTAAATCAACTTGTACCTCAACTTTGTTAGATTCTATTTCATTTAATTTCTTGATAAATATTCATAAACCAAAGAACACTCAGCTTTTTGTGAGCTAGAAGTTAATTTAAAGTGAGACTTACTTCTTTTTGTTTATTTTGCTTAACTACACGAGGTTAAAAGAGGATATTGTTTGGTCTTTATGTTTTAAAAGAAAGGAAAGAGAACTGAGTAGAAATGATCAATGACTTAATGCATTAGAGGAACACTTCTTCCAAGGGAAATGTTTTCTTCCAACTGAAATACAGTTCAATTACAAAGAAAATATCTGCTCCTTCTGTTAGGAATCTCTTGAACTAAAATGAAAAAGATAATGGATTCCAAACAAAGAGCAACACAAAGACATCGCAAGACATAAAAAGAACTGTCTAACTTCTGCATTGATTATCAACAAACCTCTTACAAGAACCAAGGTATACAAAGTATACCCCCAAAAGGAGTGCTCTCCTGAATAGGAATGAATCCTATACGTAAAAGACTTCCAACATGCTTAAAGGAAATAACTAACTACTTGACCTAGTCAACTGTAGTAAACTTTTATTTACAATTTGACCCTTTCCCTTATTTTTCTTTCTATAATAAACCTGTAAAGGCCTTTTCTATTTTTAGATGCTCCCTAAATTCATTATTAATAATACTCCATCCCTCAGAAACAACCTTGTCTGCAAGGTTGAAATCTGTAAACTGATTACAAAATAGGAAAGATCTTCCCTAGTAGACTCTTTGAGAAGCTTGTCCTGCAAATTCAGCAACACCACAGGAATTTCTGTATTCAATTTATTCACTGTTCCAGTGCCTAAATCAGTAAAGGTTGATAATTGTCCATTGTTCAATGCAACGCTACTGGAAATTCAGGTTCAATTGGATGATCTCTTATAGCCTTAATCGGCCCAAACATAAAGCTCATTTCACATATCAATCCTTGCACTCCCAAACCCTATGTTCACTGTCATTTTTCTTTTACATGTGAACCCTAATTGCTCACTTGATTCATGCACCTAGACCCCACCGCCTCTACAATACACTAAAATCTCATCAATGATCTAACAGTTTTCCACTCAAACTCACACTATCTGTGCAAGGTGTGATCTTCTATGCAAGTGACCACGAAACTCACCCAAAACTCATAGGATCGTATGAATCCACGAGTTTACTTGTGATTTTGACAACACTAGTTGTGATGACTACTTCTTGATGTACTCTCTATTGGAGATTCTAAATTCTAGACTGTAGCCTTCGTCGCGTAGAAAGAATCAATAAACTGTTGCATCAGAGACTACTTCTCTGCCTAGTGAAATATTCCTTAAGCTGACATACAATTCAATTACAAGAAAAAATCCACACGTATCTCAGCTATTCACTCAATTTATACTGTTCCTCCTCCATTCATTCTCCTTTAACATTGATAATTTTTCTTTCTTCTGCAGTACACTTTTAGTAATGGGTCTTCTATGTTAGGGCCTGTGTTTGGACCCTTTAATTCTTAAAAAGATGAGAATATTTTCTTCCAGATTTCATGTTAGTTTAGGATCTGTTTTTGCATTTACAATATTTCTTCATTTACAGTATTATAACTAATAAATCAATCACTTGCAGGCCAATGGTGGTTAGATCATGTTTAAAGTAACTTAAGTCATAGTTAATGTCTAGAATATGTTTAACACCATAATTCTAGAATATAAGTACTGTGGTTCTTTTGACATACAGAGAGCTTTGAAGAGTTATTAGCTTTTATTCTGTTCAAAGATTCTATCCAAAGTAATTTAAATCGGAGTTAATGTAGAACATGTTTGTGAACTGTAAATTTCTTTTTGCTTTGTACACAGAATTTTCAAAAGCAAACAAGTAAAGGTTAAGATAATCTAGTGTACCCAATTAACATACATTTGTGTTTTCTTTCTCATCAAAATTACAAATTTTAATTTTTTCCTTCTTTTATATCTATTAACTGTTGTTTCTATTGACTTTGTTTCTAGTTGGACCAAATAGCATGCCATGTCAGCTGATGGTAGGGTTCTTTGCATATGCAAAATCCCTTGAAATAAATGTGGACAAAGAAGAGTTGGAAGGTATATCCAGCATTTCCGTGCATTGACGTACTATTTATTTCTCACCTGACGCAACTTTCAATTCATGTAATTATAATGTGTGACTGTAAATTGTGTGTGGAGAATCTGTACTTGTGCCACACACTCAGTATAGGTGCATTGTCTGGCTGAAAATTGAGCCTTAGAGGATGCCAAGTAGTTTGGTAAACCTGAACCTCTAGAAGTCTTGTTGGTTTACAATCATTGTTGGCCTTTGTTTTATTTCTTTCTTTTGGAGGCAACAAGAAAAAGATTGGGGAGGATGGGAAATAGTGGATGTATATATGAAGACTGTTAAACTTAAGTTTTGTTCTCCTTCACTTCTATTTACATTCCTATCTTGTGAGCTTTCATTAGAACTGTAAAGAGGTTTAACTACCAAAACATTCACCTTATCATCACTTTGCACTTTCTATCTCCTCTGGTTTTGTTTTTGGAGCTGTGACAAGTGATATGTTGCAATTTTCTTATCTAGATGCTCAGTGGCATAGTAGAGAAGAAGTAAGAAAAGCTCTGGCATTTACTGAATACAAGAAAGCCCAACAAACTGCAGCATCAAAGGTAGAACAAATGTGTAAGGGAGTAGAAAAGACTCACAGCTTGTCTAAAGAGTTCAATGTGGAAAGTGGTGAACTTGCTCCAATGTTTGTTCCTGGACCCTTTGCAATAGCACATCACCTTATATCCTCCTGGGCATTCCCAGATAAAGATGTAAATGGCATTGAATGCCGTTCAAAACAACCTAGTGGATCTATGTCAAATTTGTAAGAGTGACAAATTATTGTTGAAGGCTGTTTAGTTATAATGTTTTTTTTTTTTTTTTTGTTATTGTTGTGTATCTCACGAAGGTGAAGAAGGGATGTCCTCGCATTGTGAAGAATCCATACACCAAGAATTGGAGACACCTACCTTTGATTTTACATTGTTTTTCATACTAAACACATGTTCGATATTATGATTCATCATAAGACTGACTACATTATATTTCATTTTTCTTTGCTGAGCACAGACTATGTAGGGCAGAAGTATGACATCATGAAAGCTTAATTTTAGGTAATTCCTTCCTGCACCCCATGTTTTCTTGCAGTATTTTTCATTGACGTGATGAAATTACTGTTTTAATTTTAATAAAAAATTAATAAAAACTTAAATTATTTCCTGATTTGAAAGTATATTTCAGATTGTACTCAGATTGTACAATCTGGAATGCAAGAAAAGCTTAGACGAATGCCTATTAGAAGAGTGTCTAAGAAGCTTCATTTGCATTTAGTTTAAGTTGTATTAGCTTATGAATTTCAATGATTGAGTCTTATAGAAGCTAAAATTCAAGTGTATTAAAAGCTACAATATCATCATGTAAGCTTTATTTGTATTTCATTTTAGCTTATATTAGCATTTGAGTTTGTCCAAGGATATAAATAGCCTTCTCTTGTATCTTGAAATCACGTTTGAATGATGTTACTTTTATGAACATCTTTTTCTCTCAAAGGTCACTTGAGGAATGAGAATTGATCTTAATTTTATGAATGTATTTTGCTCTTAAAGGTTACTAGATTAAACTTCTTCCATAAGGAACTTTCCCATTGACTTAGAAGTTTAAGTTTCTCCAAGAAAATTTGAAAACCACTTTAATTCCTTTATGTTCTTCAACTTTCGTTGCATTTGGTCCCTGAAAACTCCATGAAATTTGTGTCAATTTTCTTTTTTAACAAGGCACTTCATCTAATTTAAGGTTTCTGTTGAACTATGAGACATACAAGACATTAGTCAACGTACGATGTTTGTCTTAAACCATTAGACCCTCCAATGGAATCATAGATAAAATCTTTTAAAGTAACAATCTTCTACTCATCAATTTGAGTTTCTTTATTTTTGAGTTTCTTTATTTTTTTATCCCTTCCGCATTTTTTATTTTATTAATTTTTTAATTATGAAAACTATTCTACACAAGGTTAAATTTTTAACCATTCTTCCGTAGATAACATTTTTATGATAACAAACATGAACATTTGTAAGATGCTATACATGTTATTCTTGCATGCTATGAACCCTCTAATATGTGTTCAATGATGAAGGTCATTATCCAAACAAGACAGTCTAACCGTTTTATTAATCCTATTAATAAATGCTTGTACTAAAATATTGTAATCACAAATATTATTTTTGCATAATAAAAAATATATAAAGAATAAGTTTATATATGATTGCAAATATTTAAATAACATGCAGTTTCCAACGGGCTATTGTACATATAAGGAACTATTTTTCAAATGTTTAGAAAACACTAAGTTATAGAAACAATAAGTGAGGATGTATATGCTTATATTTGAATGTTACATTTCATCGAGACAAAATCAAAATCAAGTTAAATCATTCATCAATATTTACAATCAAGTTATCAAACATAAAGAGGTATTTAACTACCCACATAAGCATCAATATTTAAATAAATCATTTTTATTTAAATCTTGTATAATCCTTTGATTTTATTGTTATATTGAACACATCTTGATTTATTAAGAAAATTATCTCAATTACTGAACATTTTGAATATATTCATATATTTTTAATATAATATATGGATATTCTTTTATGTTAACATGAGAGATCACACTTAGTAAAATTATTTATTACATGCATTATACTTGATTTACTATTGAACTAAAAATCAAGTAAAAGGAAGAATAGCAGCAACATATATGCCTAATCTAGTGGTTGATCAATCCTTAAATAAGTTTTATTCTTCTATTTCTGAATTTCAAATTCTAACAAGTAGAGTTGTTCTATGGTTGTCATTTTCGGTTCTTTTTCTTTTTCCTAATTTCATTTTTTTCTAAATTTAGTAGTCACGTCATTGTTTTCTGCATACAAGTAATTCATTTTCTTAAGTGTTTTTATGTGCAAAATTTTTCTTTTTTTGTTGGCTATGAACCTATGAACGAAAAGGAAAGGAACCTTAAAAAGTTAAGCCTATAAGCTATTTCAAAGTAGGGAGAATCAAATTAAAGAGGCCGTTGGGATTTCCCTATAAAATAAATTTGCACTTTTTAATTATGTGCATATAAATATTTTTAAGTATATAAAGTAGTTTTAGTATAAATTTTCATTTTTATACCAGTGAAGATATATGATTTTTTATAATTTCATTTAAATGGTAGGTCTCATTTTTAAATTTTAAGTAATTTTTATGAGTTTTACAGTAGTCATTTTCTCTAACATTATCTAAAGCAAGTGATTTCGTAATATAATTTTTTATGACTTTGTAGAAAATTATATTCTACATATTGAAAATCAAAACTCGTTTGCTAATATAAGATCTTCTATACAATAAATATATATATATATATATATATATAATAATAATAATAATAATAATAATAATATGTTTAAGATCTATAATAAAAAACACCACTAAAATATTAATAAAAAATTATAAAAGAAAAAAAATTATAATTTTAAGTTTCGCATGTGAATTAAAATAAATTTATGGACTTCAACTTTATAGAAAAATTCAGTCATGGGAAGAATTTAGTTTATTTTGTCTTTTATCTTGATCTCTTTAGTCAATAGTTCCAAACATTAAAAATAAGGGAAACAATAAATGATTTTTTACATTAACTATTTTGAGATAAAACCTTGTAAATTTTACATGAACATATGTAAAGAATTCAAAAAGAAAAAAAAAACTTAAATATTTGTATCACGACTCTAGACAAGCAAATTAAAATTGAAATATTGGCTGAAAAAACTAAAATTGGTAATTGAAAGTTGAAATGAAAGAAATTTATTAATAAAACTAGTTTTTTTTTTCTTTCAATTTTCTTATATTTATTCAATCTAAAATTTAGATACACACATAAATTTTTAACAAAATTTACATAAACAAAAAATGAATTGAGATAAAATGGTGAGGAGGAAAGAGACTAAAATAATATTTTAATACTACTTCAAACTTTAAGTGAAGTACCACTTTATGTGAAGTACCTTGTGATCAACTACCAGTAAAATAATCACTCACAATATGTTAAAAGCTTTACCAAATGAGTATAATTTTAACAAACAAGTTAAACCATGAAACAATCTAAAAGGGTAAGTTGAAAGCCAAAGACACCGAGTTCATAGTGGAGTGACAGAAGAAAAGATTAGAAGAGCTTTCAGAAGTTTTGCTACAGATTAATTAGTGGCAAAAATTGAAGGACCCTAGGGGAATCAAAGTCATTGAAATGGAAAGGGAAAAATAAAAAAGACACCAAAGTTTTTTGGAAATAAAATGCAGTTCCTATCACTTGCTCATAAAAGGAATCAAGATAGGAATGCACACCCATCTCAACTCCTTGATGGGACACAAAGCAAAACATTTACTTTCATCAAATTAAAGAGATTTTCAGAATCCTTGTTCAGACCAATATATATATATATATATATATATATATATATATATATATATATATATATGTGTATGTATATATGTGTGTGTGTGTATGCAGCAAAATTCTGAGGCAGAGACAGGACCACAGAGTAAGAATGGTTGGAAAAACACAACAACATCATAGGAACTCAGTAACCCTAAGTGGAAAAGGAAAAGGGAAATGACACTAAAGAGTGGTGGGAGTTATATTCCTTTATAAGAATGTTGTTAATTCTTGTTAGGCACTCTCATAGGTATAAGAAATTATTTATCAGGTTCATTGTACTACAGATATTATTCTTTTTAACTTAGATATTATTAAAGACTAAAACTTTTTCACTGTATGTTTGAAAAAGAAGTGTTGCCAGCTAGCATTTATGTGGTTGCCCTTTGAACTGAGGCATGTAGCATTGGAAAATGATTTTCCAGCTATGCCTATGGTGGGTAGGTGCTACTTAAGCACCTAAAATCACTTCTTGAGGAACAATGAAAGCAAGAATTGTCAAAAAGGAGGCACTTTGTTTTTAGTGGTTTGAAAGTTGTAACGGTAACTTCAGTTATAAATGATTACACTTTGATTTTTTCTTTTACATAATTTTATCTGGGGTACTGCTAGAAATTGAGTAGAACTGAACAGAACTTTTAGACCATTATTGGTTGAAATCAAGTAAGGAAGAGGAGTTTGTATAAATGAAGCTGTTTACATTCTTTTTCTTCATCAAATGTGTTGGAGTTGTGAAAGCTGCAGAAATGGGAGTTCCTTGCAGCCCAAAGCTTCCATGCACAAGTTGATGCAGTTTTGGACTGAAGGGAGCTCCTACTTCTTCACTTTCCCATATACTTTTCCTTTGTCTTTACCAAATCAAAGCCTTTTCAAACTTTCTGTCATTAGATATCAGTGTGTTCCATGAAAATTTGGTGCACAAGTTCATATTTGGCCAAGTAATGAAGAGAAAATCTGAAATAAAAGTACAGTGTCATTCTCCTTTCCCTTTTTCTCTTGTAACTTTTGCAATTTCTTTCTAAGGGGCCAAATTTATTTATGGATTGATTAAGTTACTCACTTCATGTTCTTGCACATTTTATGCAGGTGGTGCCATGATTATGATAAGGTCACCTTTATAATTTCATGTTGGTTTTGCATAACCAAAGTTAAGGTTGATTAAGAATGCTCAACTCATGATTCAAAGCAACATCTTTCTTTAATCACAATAGTCATTGCTGTTCATTTCATTCCTTGTTTTCAAACTCACAAGATCTGAACCTTAGAAAACAACATCAGGGACTTTTTTAAGAACTTGACCAATCTCTTTTTCCAAATGTGATTCAGTAAAACACCTAGACATTTTCTGACAGAATCAGTTCAGTGTCAAATTTTCCATTACAGAACACTATTCATTTCTTTCCACCTTATCATCACTTTATGCAGAGGAGCCAAGCCCCACCAAGCTTTTGGGACAAAACTCAGTATACTATAGTTTAGACTATGAAAAAAAGTGTTCATTCATATGCAGTTCAGAACTCATGGTAGGTGAATACTTTCAAGTTGGTTCCCTTAATTTCTTTCTCCTACAAGTATATACAATACAGTCACAAGGATCATGATATTATTATGTTTTGATTACTCTTTCTTTCTAAAACTAAAATTGAACAGCTTGTCTTAAGATTATTTATCTGTTAAAACAATGACTTTCATTTTGGTATGAAGACATAATGATATATATAGTACATGGTTACTCTAGGAAAGCCTCTGCATTATGGCTCTTTTCTGTTTTTAACTTTGTTTTTTTCTTTTCATCATGTTTGACCTGTTTATGGAATTATAGCCTCAATTTCAAAGCTGAATAAGAGGGTTCTGAGACAGAATATAGTGTATTCATAAATTCTTATCAGAATTGAGTTATTAATGGTAGAATGTGTTACTGTGTTTTCTGCTCCATGAGGTCACTAGTTGAAATGTTTTCCACTAGTTGAAGACACATCATAGATGAATATGGTTGGAAAGAAATGTAGCTGTTCTTATTATGATGATATTGATATGATATCAAATCTCATGCAAAGATTTGTTTTACAAATACAAAGAGAAAGAGAGATGATGTGACCAATCTTGAGCATCCCTTTGGGATGATCTTACTGAATCATGAATGCCATGATTGAATAATCTACACGAAGATCAAAACTTGGATGCAATTTGTAATAACATTCAATGGAAAGAGAGCAATGTCTATTTTCTATTTTTAAATGAGTTAAGGCTTGAGAGTTTGTGGATTACATTATGATTTATGTTATCAAAAGAAAAGAGTAATGCCTTGTCTTTTTATCTATATCAGTGTACTGTATATAGCAGACAAAGAAAATGTTCAAGCAACAGATAATTTTCCTTTTAATTATCCAAGTTATTTTGCTTATATTAGTAGACGAAATTATGTCTGCAATCATGACCAAATAAGACTATAATATTAAATTATCTTGAATGAAATAAAGATAATAGGTATTCGGTTTTGATTCCTGCTATATAGCTAAGAAATTCTTTCATAACACGATTCTTTTTTTCTTTTTTTTTTTATGTTCAGATTTGTCTAAATTTTCTTGACAGTTTGTTCTTTTATTCGTTTTTTCTTTCCATAATCAGAATTATATAGGTTTTTTTGAAAAATGTTTTCATTTGTTTTACATGAATTTGTTTTGGTCTTTCTTTTTTTTTCTTTTTATATGATAATAAAAGATAGATGTTCTTTAGGACGTTAGCGATATCAAAGTAAATAATGATATTTAATGAGTTTTATTTAAAAAAATAAAAAAAAAAAACTCAAGCTTTTGTACAGGACATTTGTACCAAAAATTTATTGTTATTTTTAAAATGGACTAAAACAGAATTTGACTTCTTAATTTATTTTTTATTTTAATTTAGCCTTTTCAATTGAAAATTTTATGAATTGGACTTAAATTTTATATGAACATATATAAAATATAAAATTGAAATCAATTTAAGAACGCATAACTTACGAAAATTAGTGACCGAAACATAATTAGTAATGAATTACCGATTATTTTATTATAGAAAGTAAAAAACTCAAAATAAATCAGTTTTTATACAAGATTAAATTTATCATTATTACTAATCATCCTGTCCGATGGTCAAATTAAGTAGGCGTTTATAGGAGGTCAAGCTAAGTTGTTCCCAACCTAAGGTCAAACTGAATCATCATGGGTTTGAGGTCAAGATGAGTCAAATAATATTGAAATTCGAGATGAGTTGGTCTGGGTTGGAGGCCAAGACGAGTTGGCCCCGATCAGAGATCAATCAACACTAATTGTCTATGGGCAAAGGTTGAGATATATTTTTCCCAGAAATAAAGACAAGTTAGTCACGACTAGAGGTCAAGACGAGTCGATTGCGATAAAAGGTAGAGACGAGTCGGCTCAGATTGAAGTTTGAAACAAGTCGGTTCGGATCGAAGGTGAAAACGAATTAGCTCAAAGTAGAAAGTTAAAACGAACTGGCCCAGGTCGAAGGATTAAGTTCAGTTGTCTTGGGACAGGGTATAGCGAGTCATTTCGGGTCAAGGTTGGACTAAGTCAGCATAAGGTCTAGCCCAATTGATCCGATCCCAAGTCGAGCTAAGAGTTTGTTTGGGCTCAGGTAGAGTAGAGTCAACACAGGTTCAATTTAAGTGAAGTCGATCCAGGCCTAAGTTTATTTGAGTTAGCTTTGGATGTTACTAAGGTAAAGTGGCTCAAATCCAAGTCAAGTCTAGTAAACCAAACCTAGGTCTAGGTCAAGTTGAGCCGAATTGGTCTAACCCATGTTTAATGAACTTAATGGTCAAGTATATCAAATTGATCTTGCTGTATTTAATGTAATTAACAAATTATATTAAATCTAGATTTAATCCAATTTAAACTGGACTAAAAAATCTAAATCTAGTTGATATAGTTAAAATAATTTGAATTATAGATCAATCTATTTTATTGGATAATCTAGACAGGATTCTAAAAATTTTAATCCATAGTCACCCTTAAGGTAAAGGGATATAGAAAAGAAATCACATGTACTTTGCCAGCTTGAGGTGCGTCTCATCTATAGATCTTAGATTTTTCATTTGGATTTGGATTTCGACATTCTCTCTTTTGTATTAAACATTATATTAGAACCTTAGCTATAAAAGGCCACCTTGTGTCATTGTTTTACCCTTTCGAATGAATTGAATTTCTTAGGTAAACTCTGAGAATTTTCTCTTGATAGTGCGGTTCTCTTTTTCTCAATCTTATCTTGAGGTTCTTAAAAAATCTAGTAATTCTTCATCTCACTTGTCTTTATGTATTATCTACTTATCTTATTCTATGTTTTGCCCCTTTCTTTTATTTCAAGTTTTGACACTGCATGTTATTGAATTCATGACTCAAACTTGAGCATGAACTAATCTCATGTGCAAAGAGGAAACTTTTTTTTTTGTGTGGTGATACAAGGAATTTAATTAATTGAATTGCCTCCATTATAGATTGGATGTAATAGATTTTTGTAGAGGAGAATAAAGAATGGCATCAATTTTATAGCCTGTTCTAGGATTACAACACAGATGGTAGAAAAGCCTATAGCTCAATGTACACGCTTAATTAAGCCATTATTCTGAAAAGCGTCTAGAATGAAATTTTAAGCAAACATAAACTACATGAATCAAGGGATTCATGCTACAAACATGACATACAAAAACTAACAAGTGATTCAGTAAACTCTCTCATCTACTCATTCTTGCATCCTGTAAGATAGGTTCGTGCAAGCAAGAAATTCTTCTCTTTCTGTCTTTTGTACTCATTGTATCGAAGGAAAAAGTAACCAAGATAATCAAATTCAATTGGGGACATCTTTGCCTGTTCATCATCACAAACAATATCAACAGTAAAGGACATCATTCGACTAAAGAAAACATTGAGAAAATAAAAGAGGAATATACTACCTGAATCAAACCCCACAATGCCCAGAAAACGTGAGAGGCAAGGGAAAATGTATTTGCCTCAACATACAAAGCTTCAAGATCTTTCTCGGACACCTGTATTATATTAAGTAAATGATGATCTTAAAGAAACAAAGGAGATATCCAATAACTTATGTACCCTGAAGTGTATTCTACGTACAAAATTTCTAAGTAATATATATGCAACAAGGCTAAGTACTAAAAACTTATATTCTATGTACATTATGACCCCTTATAACATGTGGTAAAACATTTAATCCTAAATAAACAGGAAATAAGATGATCATGGCATAATTGATGGATTATGTGAATCTTATTTCACAGATGATTGACAATCTGGAGACGATGAAATAAAATAAAAAAGAAATATTTAATCCCATTGACTGTGATTGATACCTCATGCGGTCTTTCAGGTTGTAAGTAATGCCTGAAGAAATGATATTGTTCGTTTATATTTGGGTACCTGCATTTTGAAAATGATGAACTGAAGAAACTAACAGAAACCTTGATTAAAGAGAGAAGCAAGGATAAAGAACTCACAAGTCGAAGTCACAATCAAAACCAGCATATTCTGCAAAGTGGTTTCCTAGGTCATAGCCTCTGTAGTTGTATGATGCATATTCATAATCAATGAAGTAAAGTTTATCTGGAGAAATGTCAGAGTAAATTAACAAAGACAAAAGATGAAAACCTCATGAATTAATAATATATAAGCTGGTTATCTAAACATCATCTCTTCACATGTGAATGTTAACATATTTGTGAATTCCTGTTATAAAATGAAAGAATTAATAGATTCACATCAGAAATTCCTGTTAACAAACAAACGCATTACTTATTCAAAAGAATACTCATTATGTTTTGGTTTATGACTAATGTTGTCTGCTTCTTCTGCTTTAGTTTAAATCCTGAATAATTAAAATAGGAGTTAGTATACTAAGCTCATGATCCTAACAGTGAGGTAATTTTATATTCCTTTAGCAACCATTGAAGAAAAACAGATATGACAACTTTTCTTGAACAGAACAATGTAACACCGTTACATTTTTAATGTTGCTAAAGTTTCCTAATCCGCAATAAGAAATTATAGCAATGCTTGGCTCATGAGTATAGCATACACACATTTTACGAAGAAAGATAAAGGAAATATTAAAACTATATATATGTGTGTGTGTGGATGCAGTGATGCTATAGAACTCCCAACTCTTGAGAGGGAGTTCATAGACATGGCGTGTACATAGAATAGCAAGCAGAATAAATAAGCTACTGTCATTTCTACAATAAATAAATAAATACATTAACACAGTAGAAGCACAGGCATGCTTACAAGCAAGGTATTTAGATACCTTCTTCATAATTAATCATTATATTTCCAGAAAGCAAGTCGTTATGAGCAAAAATTACAGGAGATTTGAGTAGATCACACAATCCCTGTCTCAAAAAAAAAAAAAAAGTTAGTCAAAAGAAGAAATTATTACCATAACTAAAATGAATCAAAGACTAAAACTAATTTAGCCTTTTAAATAAAAAAACTAGTTTAATTAAGTTATGTATCTCATAAATTTGGGAATTTTAAATTGAATCCTTATCAAAAAAATTAGTTTTAGAATGCTGAATTTTTTTTTTTATTTTCGTTAAAATACCTTTCCATTTGATTTTTGCCATTTACGGAATGGTGTAACCATTACTTCTACCTTCTCATCTATAACTCACCGATCAATTAATTTTTTTCTCTCCAACTCGCTCCTTCCCTTTCCAAGAGAGCTGATTGGCAAGTTGGAGATGGGAAGATGAAAGTAATGGCCTTCCCATCCCCCAAAATCAAACGGTAGGATACTAAGGTGAAAACAAAAAATATTTTATGCACTAAATAGAACGAAATCTTTAGTAGGAACTTAATTGAAAATATCCCTAATTGATGAGGTATTTAAAGACTTAATTAAACCAAAAAAAATCACAAATTTGTAAGTTTTCTTCACAAGCACAAATGAGATGGAAAAGATTATGCCTGGAAACTTTGGCCCTTTCTTTGTTGGCGTGTCCTAATAAAAATTTAGTAAAAGTGTTTGGACATTGACAGCAAAAAAGATGGTAGTCACCGCTAAAAATATAAACTTAACTTGCAAATCTAGTTATTAGAGTTGGACTTCCAAAATGGTGGTAATTTATATTCATTTGACCCCAGCATTACAATCAAAGATAAAAACAAATATAACAGCTAAGAAACGTCGGAAAGAGCAACTACCTTGAGCTCAACAATTTCATCATGAAGTTCCTTGAATGAAATCGTTTCATAAGTCTTCTGCATTTCACTATCATCAAATTCAAGAACAGATGCTGGAAGAAAAAGTGGCTACTCAAATACTAATAATACCAATCTTTCAGGCATATACATACAGAAGCCGTTGTCAAAAGCATATAGCATGAGGTTAATCTAGCTTGATGATAGTTTTAATATGTTGAAGCAGTACATCATCACACATAGGACTAAGAATACAGAATGAAGAGCGTAAGAAACTTTTAGGTAACAAAAAAAAATAGATAGTATATTTATAAATAATTCTAAATCAGTCCAAAAACAATGACAGATTCTTCACAAGACATAACAGGTCATTCTGGTATTATAAGTTACTTTCAAAACTTTGCCTAGCATGTGATCTTTAAAAAAACCAGTTTCTTTCAAAACTAAAAATCAGAGAATGGTGAAACTGAAAAGACTGAAAAATGGAGTTCAAAACTTCAGAGAAGGAATAATAGAAATCAACAAATCAAATTGACTTCAAACAAAATTACAGAAGTAACTCATGAATTTAAATAGAATTGGACAGAGACCACACTAGAAGAAAGAAAAGATAATAGACCTTTCTCAAAGAACTTCCAAACATCATTCCATAGTTGAGGTTCCTTTGAACCTGGAATTTCCACATCATGAAATCTTTGAAGTTGCTTAGCTATTTTAGCAGCAAGCTTTGGTTCCCGCATATCTGCAACAGAGAAAATGTATTCATGAAGTCATTAAACCAGTATAGCGGTAAACAAAGTATAATAACAGATAATTGAGAACTTTAGCTTAGAGCCTCCTCGTGATCAACAGTCAGCATCAAGTCTTAGGTTGGGTTAGGAAAGTACATAATTGCTACATTTAAACTAGTTGAACATTAGGTCAAGCCTAGCGAACACAAATCAATGTAAGTTGAAAGTAATCCCTTAAGGAATTTACTACAAAACTATAAACCATAAAGGTAAAAAGTAATCCTAATCAGAATTAAGTTAAAGTTTATACAATAAGAAGAAAGTTTTGGAAACATATCTAGTAAAGAACTCGTTACAAAGACTATAAATATTATCAATAACACCCAAAAATATGATATTAACAAAATCTATTAGAAGTAATCAACTTGAGACGGTCACCCATGTTCAAAACACGAAGTTTTCCCATTTGTACCTGAAGGTGATAGAGTTTGAGCATTAATAAAAGATTGCACCATGCCATTCCCAAATATGCCGAGCCACTTAGCACCAAATCCTGCAGCTGTGATGAATTTGGTAGCCTAAACACCAAATATTACACCAAACTTCAAGTAAAACATTGAGTAAAATACAGATAAGCAACTAATTTAACAATTATAAACTATAATCTTTTTTGCACCATCAGAATTCATATCTTTCTCTGATCACAATCTACAACCGAGATCCTCAGTGCACATCTAAGCAGGGGCAGATATGAATAGTATATGTACAATTTCAACAAGGTTTTCTTTCTTTTCTTATGGATTAATGAACAAAATTTTGCAGCACATCATCTATAAGGGATTTATGTTGATGTGGATTTCAACAATTTTGGAAGTCGTGGAAAGCATTACTGCAAGCTTGCCACAAGCATACGTACTTTTCAGTTAACATTAACTTTCAATTATTCACAACAAAAGAACAACATTGCAGAAATAACAAGATATAGACGGCTACATCAACACGATGACTGCAATATTTGACTCAAGAAAGGACGCAAAAGCATTCAGTGACATGGCTAGTTTTGTATGTAATCATGCAGTACAGTGTCTAACCTGCAATTCCCGCTGACGATCTATAATGTACTCAGTGTTGGGTCCATACAATCTGATGGTTATAATTTCCTCAATACAATTTTCTTGTTTAACTGAAACCTTGAGTACTGACAGACAATGACAAATGCATCAACCACATCAAAAACAACACAATACTACGGATGAGCGACAAGTAATTAAGCAACCAGATGAAAGTTTAGCTGACTCTATTTCTGGATTCGTGAAGTAAACCGATCACCAGACATAGCCATTCAGCATGTGAAAATCAATCTTCAGATGAACAAAAATTTCATTCTTTCTTCGAAAAAAACAAGATTAACAAGAACAACTCACACAAATTTGTAATTCCCCCGGAAATTTTCTCAACAGCAAAGCAAGAATCATTCAAATCTGCCCACGCCTTGAACATGTCCTTGCACATATTTCTGCAAGAAACCAAAAAAAAAAAAGAAAAAGAAAAGTAGTCGGAAATGATGCAATTTCAGGAATAGAGATGAAACTGATTTAGCAACGTTTAAAAGCATAAACAAACAAACAGACAAACAAGAATTCAACGGTTCAACATTGAAAGAATTCTATTTTAGGCATCACACCCCCACTCAACACCAAATCCAAAGAAATTGAACATTTCTAATTAATCAAGAATCCCCAAACCCCAATTGATACGGCTTCCCAGCAAAACCTGACCCACCCACTTTCCCACCTTTTCCTTGCAACCATACCCAGAAACATGAAAGTTCAAAAGAGAAGCGCGCGAAAAAGGAAAGATTAATACTTTATTCTTTATTTTTATTGAAAACAAAAGAAATAAAAAGAAAAAGAGTGAAAATCACGAACAGGACAAGAGGTGTCATTTTAGGAAGCTCGAGCGAAGGGTCGATGGTAAGCTGCGAGGAATGAATCTGCGAGTCATAGTCGTGGCTAGCTTGCTCTGCGACTTCAACGGGGTTCCAGATCTTAACCTCTGCACCCATTGATTGAACCAAACGAGAAGAGAGAAAAAAAAAAACAAATAACGAAGAAGGGCAAAATAGAAGAACACGGTGATGGGAAATGATGTTCGAAGAAAATTTTGTTGTGTAGCGTTGTGTACGTTCAAATCAGAGAGGTGTCTCCTACAATGGCGTTAAGAGGATTTTTTGTTGTTGTCCCACTATATAAACGAAAATGGATTTTCTGCGATCGGAAAGAGCAATGCACCAAGCGCAGCTATAAATCTCACCGTTAATCTATGTTCCTCTCTCCTTGGTGTAATAAAATGATTTATAATTAAGTTTAAGTACGGCTGAGATCTGTGCACCTTTTTTGAAACTGCAGAGGATCTTAATTCCGAAATGACCAATTTGGACAGCACGCACGCCACCGCCTATTGCCCCGTCGGCGTCATTGTGATTTGACGCCTCCGTAATTCGTTGATTTTGTAGATTCTTAGTTAGTTAATTTAATGTCATTTCCTAAAATGAATAATCATTAGTCAAATTTTACTTCAGATTCTGTACGTCATATAAATAAAATACATATATTTTTTCTGACCATCTAATATTATTTTTAATATCTAAATTTTGTAACATTTTATCTTTTCAATTTTTCCTTTCCTACAAATTTGGGCACCTGTCTAATTTTTTGTTTTTACTATAATTTTAATTCATTGTTTAATTTAATTATTTCAGAAAGAATTAAAATATAAATTTAAAAAAACATGCACTAACTTTTGTAAAAGAAAACTTTATTAATGAAGGTTGTAACATGAGTTTGTTTTGGAAAAAATTTTCAAATTAATCCACTTAGATGCTAAAGTCGGTTGTTTGATGGTATTAAAAATAGGTCGGCAAATCCTTAGGTGATGATGAGCTAGAGAGATAAATGAAACAAAAAGGTAGTATAAATTTTAGTTTTATATGATTATGTATTTAATTCTCCTACGTAGCCAACAAAAAGATTCAACTATGTCTCTTATAAGATAAGTAAAATTCAACTGATCACACATATTTCTTATAAGATAAGTATTATACTCTATCACTTATGTCTTATAAGAGTGCATAAAATCCTTTTAGGATATCTTCTAATTTTAATTGAGATTGATTATTAAATACATAGTGCTTCTTTAAATTAAATATACAAAGTTTCTTCAAGCTATATAACAATGAGTTGTTTTGGTATTATAAAAAACTCTCGCTGAGAAGATATTATAGATAAACATTTATTATTTTCAGAGCCTTGACTTTACTAAGCAAATAGTTTACTTATATAAGCTCTTTCTAAAATTTGGTTTATTGATCCATTGATTCTACTTGATACTTGAAGATTTTTTACTTTCTTTACATGTAAAATTTTTCGTGAAACGTGTCTATCTCATGCTTTCATTACTTTATTATATACAAAAAAAAATCCATTTATACACGTCCTAAATTAGACTGTTATAGTTATGCATTATAACTTTGTCCATAGGTTAATGCATTTTCATAATATGCTTCATTTTTGGCTAACATCTTTTAGTGGTACACTCAGATTATTGTAATTTATGACACCATTTTGAACATGCATTATTATATGGTTCATGCATTGTGTTAGAATAATCTATGGGATGAGTTCTAATTCAATTTTGTATAATTGTTATACGTTTCTCATTTTGCGACGTGTCTTACATTAATACATGTAAAATGCATGTGAGGTTCAAAGTGATTGTATCTTATTATTTTTCAACTTGACATGACTTGTATCTTTACTAAAACTTTATGTGATTGCGTCTAGTTGTCTTTATTTATGCATCAAAAGTCTTCATCCAATAAAGGCAGGTGCCATGCATTTTGAGAAAGTTAAGTTTTATATTGAAAGACTTCATCTAACTTTGAGTGTCTTACCATGAAAACTTCACCTTAACTTGATGTGCATATATTTTCCTAGCTTTGAGAGGCTTTGTGTAGCTAGGCTTAAGAGGTGTTTCATAATCAAATAGTTACGAGCGACTTTGTGTGCTCATTGTAAGCCAAAAGTGATAGTAGTAATCAATTTATTTAGTAAAGTCCCTTACAAATTGTAAACAAGAACTTAACATAACTCAATTTGGGGATAAACTAGTATAAAGATTGCATTATTCGTGCTCTCTTTTATTACATGTTACATGACCTTTCAACTATCTCTTTAAAAAATGTTTTAGAAGAGTTATATGGATGTGATTTGTAAACCATCGATGACATTACATTTGAGATTAGTTCTTTGCAAAATTTGAGGAATAAATTGTGTACCGTATGGGCTGGTCGTGTGAGATTACTTTGAAGATCTCCAGACGCCTAAGTCATCGGTCATGTGAGATTACTTTGAGAAGATCTCCTAAGATGTGATCGGTCGTCGCTCAGACGTCTCGAGCGATCCTACCTAGTGGGGTCAAATGGATTGTCCATAGGATTCCATCCTAGTCCTTTATACATAATGTGCCAAGTCGTCTGGCTAGCCAGATCGAACACTAATAACATTTGTCACCTAATCATCTAATTAACGTTAACATGTCAATAATAAAAGCGATTTGGCCGTAATTAGGTCAACCCTAATCACAGACCCATGGAGGAAATTATAAATACAAGTAGTCAAGTGTATGGTATTTGGAAATTTTGTCTTGCATTAATTACAATATTTATTACTTTGATTTATTGGGTTGACTTTAGTATCAAAATACTTTTAGCAGGTACCACCTGACCCACTGATGAACAAGAATCGAATGGACAATAACAATTAAGAATTGAGGAATTTCAAAATTGTTTAAATAGATGTTTGACTATTACGATCAAAATAAATTAATTACACATATCAAAAATCACTACGCCTCTAAAGTCAAAATGTCAAGCAATTTAGGATTGTGGTGAAATGTATTAATGTTAAATATAATTGGACTTGTAGAACAGAAAATAATGAAGTTAGAAGGTGTCAAAGCCTACATTTACTCATTGATTTCATCTCACTTATTAAAATTTGATATCAATCATTATTAATAAACGATATTTTATTTTAAAATTTATTTTACAAGATACCAATTAATATTAATTTACATTATATTATGTGATTTATTATTTTAATAACTTTGAATTTTAATAGGTTATTTACGAAAAGTATATTTTTTTAATAATCACTATTTAGCTATTAAAATTATCAAATTTCTAAAAATAAGTGATGATATTTTGATAAAGAAAAAGACATCTACTCTAGAAACTTAAAACAACTATATTTCAATATATTTCTTAATTTAAAATGAAAATTGTTAATTAGATGTTTCTTTTTAGGGTGTCGAACTCTTATTTTTGTCCTTTGATGTTATGCTGGATGATTCACTATTAGAATTCACGGAACTATTCTGAATATGTACAGAAAATATGTATACTTTTACTTTAGTATTTTGATCACAGAAGAAGTTTATTTAAGAAAAAACAATTATATATCTTTGATCTTTACGAAAGAAATTTTCGCGATATATAAATACCGTGTGTTGAGAGAAACGAAGTATATATGGAGAAGGGGAACCGGTACTTTGACACGCCAACCTAATTTGATATTCATTTGACACGTGTCAAATGTATGTTTCTGGGTCTCACGGCAGCGAGGGAAATGGGGACAATTTTGTAACTACATTTTCACACTTTTTCAATTTGAATTTGTGACACCCTTTCAGTTCCGACTTGGTTCTTCGTGGGTGTGGCCATTTCGTTTGCTCTGCTTTAATCGCTTTGCACTTTTTAGGTACGTTTTGCCCTCTTCCCTGCTCATTTGATGGTTTAAATGTGTGCTTCATTCTCCGGCCACCACCGGACCCGAATCCGCCGTCATTTTCGGCGCCGTTGGTGAAATTGCCGCGGCGGCGGCGGTTGGAGGGAAGCAGGCTTTGAAGAGATACTTATCAATCTAGCGAAGGATTAGGTCAAGAGAGTAGAATGGGGATGGTAGCACAAATTACAGGAATACTTTGAAGTTATTTGTCTTTTTATTACATTTTTGTTGTTGTGGCTCATTGAAAAATATATTGCCTTGATTTTTTTTGGAGAATGGTTGATGAAAAAGAGCGTTGAGGATTGTTCACTCCCTTGGTTACCCTAATTTTTCAGGTGCAAAGTTCAGGTACGAGAGTTATCTCGACGATGGATGGGAACAAGGAAAACGGCGATCGTTGACGCGCGTTGAAGTTCGTGACGAAGGCGATCCCCGTCGACGATCTACTGAAAGATAGAACATCTTCAGCGCCCTAGTGGAGCTGTACTCATTTCACTTCAAGTTGAAGAGAGAATACTTTGATCCAATTCTTGAGAGTTGACAAATACACCTTTCTGGCTCGTATTTACATCTCTCACTGGTTTCTTGACCTGTACGCTAACAATCGTGATGCTTGTATGAGAATTCCTCTTGCCGGATCACTCGATTATTACCAAAACAAGATTGCTCATCAGTCTACCACTTATGACAATTATCTGGTATTACTTTTGAACTCAATGAAACCAACTAAACTGTTTGGTATTCTAAATGATTCATTTTATGTACCGTATCTTCACAATGCTCCTAAATGGACTTCCACTGATAATAGGTTGATGATAGAATTACTCGCACTTTCGTTGCGAATATGTATACCATCGTTGACTATATCTACTACTGTCGTGTAATATGACAATCAGACATTAATCCGCGCATAAGATTTTAATTTACATTCATTAGTTGTGTGGTCTAAACCTTTGTTAGAACAATTTCAATTACTAATGCATTTTATCTATTTCAGTTTCTATGAATGGTTTATTGCTTTAATAGTAAATGTTCAAGTGAGGTACCGTTTCAGAGAACGACAACAATTACAAATACTAATTCTCAATCTCTTTTACTCTTACTATATTGTATCAATTGTTTTTACTCTTACCAGCGTGATTTGGAAGCATTCATAATGTGCGGGGTCGTGTTTGCTTGGTGCTGGGTCGACACTCATATAACTTGTTCTCATTAGAGCTGAGCAGCGGTCAAGGTTGGGCCAGATTTGGGCCGACAAGCTAGTCAAACATGATTTGAATTTAACACATAAAAGGGGGCTTCTCCCTGCACCTCCAATAATTTCTCCTGTACTCCCAAAACCTACTTTAATTCCATCTTTGCCCATGGTTAAAAACTGAGTTAATGTTTTTTACCGCAGTGCACCCCCAAAATTTCGTGCCTCACCGTACTGCACCCCCAAAAGCAGATTCTCTGCACCCCTGCACATGGAATCTCTTTGACCTTTATTTTATGCACTCTATGCACTCTCTCCGCAGCACTCTCTGCACCCCCTCCACACACTCTTCATCCCCTTCTCCCCTTCTCCCTCTTTCTCCCTTTTCTCCCACACAGCAACACCCACCTTCTCCCTCTTCTCCCTCTTCTCCCTCTTCTCCCACACAACAACACTCACGCCATCCTTTTCTCTTCTCCACACACCATTGTTCTCCCCAGCGTCGTCGGCAAGCGCGTTTCTTCTCTTCTCGTCGGTTCTCCATTTTTCACGGTACGTGTGTATTTTGATTTTAATTGATTTTAGTTGTAGCTTTGAATGCTGTTGTTTTGTCTTAAACCTGCTTCGGAAATAATGTGGAAGGTGGGTTGTGTTGATGTCTGTGTATTTGAGAGAGGGTTTTCGAGTTTTTTTTTTATTTAGGAAACGGATTATGGAATCCGTTTCCCATGCTTTTTGTTTTTTTTTTCTAAACGGATTGTGAAATCCGTTTGGGTTATTTTTTTTTTAGGAAACGGATTTTGTAATTCGTTTCCTTTTTATTTATTTTTTTCAAAAACGGATTGTGAAATCCGTTTGGTAACTTTTTTTGTTTTTTTTTCTAAACGGATTGTGGAATCCGTTTGGGTAATTTTTTACGACCTCTTCATCGTTGACCTATCAGATTACTATTTGCATCCTTTTTCTACACTTTTCATATTTTATATCTTTTGAAAAATTAAATAACTATTAATTTAAAGAATGTTAATAAATATTGAGGTTAAAAGAAATTAAGAATTTGGTAGAAAAAAAATAAGAAAAAAAATGCATTAATTATAGTTAGTAAGAAAAAAATGTAAAAAAGAAAAGTAAGAAAAAAAAATCAAGTAACAATTTCTTTCTACGTAGTGTTCTTTCTCTGCAGTGGCAACGAGACATATAAGCTTATTATGTATTTGTGAGGTGGTGTATTTAGTAATCACGGATGCATAAAGCAAAAGGATTTTTTTTTAGGAAACGGATTTTGGAATCCGTTTCCTTTTTAATTTTTCTTTTCAAAAACAGATTGTGAAATCCGTTTGGTAACTTCTTTTTTTTTTGGAAACGGATTGTGGAATCTGTTTCGTGTTTATGAAACGGATTACAGAATTCGTTTCATACACTGTGAAACGGATTCCGTAATCTGTTTCATAAAAAAATTTGCAAATTTTTTTATGAAACGAATTACGGAATCCGTTTCACAGTGTTATGAAACGGATTCTGTAATCCGTTTCCCATAAATTTTGATTTTTTTGGAGAAACGGCTTTTGTATTCCGTTTGGTAAAAGTTTGAAACGCGTTATATAGTTTATGAAACGAAAAACAAATTCCGTTTCACTTCACAAGCAAACAGAAAAAAACTTTAGCTAGCACAAGCAAACAGAAAAATACGTTAGCTTCACAAGCACTGGACAAGAAACGAAACGCAACACGAGCACAAAATAGTTGGGGGTGTAGGAGGTTGGTGACGCAGTAAATGAAATTTACTGCGTCCTAACGACTTTCACCCACTCTGATAAATAAGGGTATAAGAGTCTTTTTTGGGGTACAGAAGAAGTGTTGGAGGTGTAGGGAGAAGACCCCCACATAAAATATAAATTCGACGAGGCTTCTTCCTGCACCTCCAAATTTTTTCTGTACCTCCAAAAATTATAGTTTTGACAGTAATAAAATTTTTATCTATCTCGGTGGTTGAAAGAGTTAAAACGCAAAAAAAAAACAAAAAAAAATAATGAAACGGATGTCGAGATCTGTTTCAGGAAAAATGAGAAATGAATTTTGACATCTGTTTCACAAAAGAAAAAAAATGAAACAAATATCGAGATCCGTTTCAGAAAAATGTGAAACGGATCTCGACATCCGTTTCACAAAAAAAAAATTAAAAAAAAATAATGAAATGGATGTCGAGATCTGTTTCAAAAAAATGTAAAACAGGTCTCGACATTCGTTTCACAAAAAAAATAATGAAACGAATGTCAAAATCCGTTTCACATTTTTCTTTCCACCATTAGAGTCAAAACTGTAATTTTTGGAGGTACAAAAAAATGTTTGGGGTGCAGGGAGAAACCCCCAATTCGACCATTTAATAATTCAGGTTAGTCGGATTCGAGTAACTTTGAATACGATTAACAATGGATGGATAATAGGTTATCTGAAGGTTTTATACTCATATAAGATCTCTTTCATCAGGATGCCTCTTCTACTAGCTCCTCCTCTGTATTGCTTAAGACGTCCTCCACATGCATCGTCGAACAAATCTGATGGCCACAACCACTACGAGCAGATTTATAGGAATCCTTTATTGGTACCTCTTCCGTGCCGCGTGCGTCGTTGAATAGATCCAATGGCCACAACCATCGTGAACATGTAATAGATCCACCATAGTCATAGTAGATCGAGTAGTTATTGTTGTCGACGCTCTCCTCCACTGCTCGCTTGTTGTCTCATTTACCCTTCCATCTTTGAGGTTTTCAAACACAACATTGAAGAGGTTGATCTGAGGAACAACGACTCTATGGACGTAAAGTGTATGGCATATTTGGGAGCCTTTCTTCACTTGCACTACTTGAACCTCGCGCACCCTAACCTAGGCCAGTTGACGCAGAGGTGGGGCGATGGTCTTGGCTAGTGTTATTTTGTCTCGTGTGGAAGAAGAAAATCAAATAAGAAGGGAATCAATGCCTCTGCTGAAGTTATAGTGTTGTGCGATGAAAAGGATGGATGAAAAGACCTATGCACATTGAAGAATATCAAATGAGACAAGTATTTGTAAATTTTAATTTAACTTCTGAGTCTGACCATCAAAATTCGTCTGTACCCGTATTTTATATTTAATATAATCGAAATTTGATTGAAACCGATTCACTAATTTGACTTTTTGAGTTTTCCAGTTTTTGACAAATGCAAATATTGAGGTCGCTCAACGAGACCCTCAACCTTAAGCTGAAGATTTCTAACGAATTATCCAATCAAGTATCAACATTAGAGATGACAAAATGGGACTAGCCTGACGGGCCATTCGCCAACCCAAGAAAAAAAAACAGGTTAGGTCGGCCATTTCAACCTACCAATCCAAAATAGCCCAACCCGTAAAATCTGTCAACCTATAGAGCAGTCTGTGAGTTAAACTAAGCTAACCCACAACCCGCTCTTAAGAAAAAACTCATGTGTTGCATATTGGACATGTGTAGAGTATGAGATTGAATTAGGTTTGTTAACTAAATAAAGACAAAACCCACACATACACAAAGGCAAACCACAGTGAGAAACTGTGAGCCACCACTAGTGCGTACACGGTTCCCACAACGAGCAGCAACGACCACTACTGCGAGCAGCAACCACCACTATGATACAATGGAACACGATGGAGAGCAAGATGGGGAGATGAGGCGCACAATGACGACAACCATCACCTCGATGCAAGGGAGAACAAGATGGTGAGATGTGACGCACAACAAAAGTAACCACCATACTTCCCTTCCATCAACCTTCATTCCTTCCCATTTCGAGAACCATTATTTCCTTCCCTCCTACTTCACATGACATTTCTCCCACTTCAAATGACTTCGATGACGCTTCTCGTTCTCTCTAATGACCATGGACTTGCTTCAACTTCCACAACATACAAATGGTGGTTGATTTCTAGTTATGATATATTTTTGGATTAGGGTTTTTGTAGATTGAGATTTTTTGAATTGGGTTTTTACATATTGGGAATTTTGTAGATCGGGATTTTTTGGATTGAGATTTTTATGGATTGAGGTTTGTTTGGATTAAGATTTTAGGATTTTTGTGGTGTTCGTTTCCTTTCTCCTTTGATGTTGTGTTTATTTTGCTTCTCACCCTCTCTCTTTTAAAAACTCTTATATCTTTATATTTAAATGTTGGTATAATTAATCGTATAGTACCGAGTTTGGGGCTAATGTGTCAAATAGGTACCCGATTTTAAAAAAGTGTTAATTGCATCCCAACTTTTGAAAATTGCTTCAATTAGGTCCCTTTCAGACATAGTTGACTAACGCGGTTAGTCAACGTGTCACTTGTCAATCTGTGATTTTTTTGATCTGAAATAATAAATTTGGTCTGAAATTGAGAGAAACATTATAAATATCAGTACTTAATTTTGTAAAAATATTTATATTTAATTAATTTTAATCTTATAAAAAATGGATTACAAAAATATTTTAATTATTAAAAAAAAATTGGGACAAAATTGAATCAGATATACATATTTAGGTACTAAATTAAAACAAAAAGACATATATGAGGACTAAATCGAAATCAACATAATGACATCTGATAGTGATACTGACACGTGGCATTACAATGCCACGTGGCACTAACAATGCCACGTGGCACACACAGGAACTTGACACGTGACATTTTTTTTATTTTTAAAAAAAAAGTTAAAAAAATTTTAAAAATTAAAAAAAAAATTATTTAAAAAAAAAATAAAAAAAACCCTCAGATTAACACGTGGCACGTTGACTAACAGTGTTAGTCAACTTTGTCTGAAAGGAACCTAATTGAAACAATTTTTAAAAGTTGGGATGCAATTGACACTTTTTAAAACCGGGTACCTATTTGACACACTAACCCCAAACTGACTACTATACGAGTAATTAAACCTTAAATGTTTCATTTTTTAATATTGTTTGATTTATTTTTAATTCAAATACTTTTATACTATCATATTAATGTTTAATACTTTAATAAATATACAATAGAATTTTCTATTTCAAATAAAAATTCATTATAAATATAAATTGTTTTTTATTTTATTTTTTAATATTTAAAATTGAATTTTCCAATCGTACTCTCTATTTTATACATATAATAGCCATGTTAAACTTTTATTAACGAAACTTATAACACAAATTATTTATTATTTGCTTAAACCATTCATGAATAAGCAACAAAATTATCAATTTAAATCTGAAAGAATTTTATATTTCTAATACATTATAATATAATAAAACAATTTCTTTATTTTTCTCACTTATTAAAATTCTTTATCTGATACACCACACCGATTAATACTAATTTATATTATATTATGTGATTTATTATTTTTATAAATTTTAATTTTAATAGGTTATTTACAAAAAAGATATAATTTTTTAATAATCATTATTTAGTTTTTATTAATTATCAAAATTCTAAAACAAGTGACGACATTTTGTTAAAAAGAAAAGAGAGAAAAAACATCAACTTACCAACTTGAAATTACAATATTCCATTATATTTCTTAATTTAAAATGAATTGTTAATTAGTAGTTTCGTTTCAGAGTGCGAACTCTTATTTTTGTTTTTGGATGATTCATCGTTACAATTCATGGAATTCTGAATATGTAAAGAAAACAGGTGTACTTGTGTAGTTAATAATTTGCTTTAGTATTTTGATTATATAAGAAGTTCATTTTAGAATATTATATATATATATATATATATATATATATATATATATATATATTATCTTTTTATGGAAAGAAATGTGATATCTTTTTATCTTTTTATTTAACGTGTTGAGAGAAGCGAAGTATATATTAAAAAAAATATTTTATTTACCTTATTCTTAGTTGCAAACTTATATCTTTATATTTGAATGTTTCATCTCTAAATATTATTTCATTTATGTTTAATTTAAATTCTTTTATATTATCATATCAATCTATAATACTTTAAATATACAATAAAATTTTATATGTCAAATAAAATTTAATTATAAATATAAACTGTTGTTTATTTTATTTTTCAATATTTAAAATAAAATTTTTCAATCATACTCTATTTTATCCATGCTAAATAAACTTTTATTAACAAAACTTACAAAAAATTATTTATTATATACTCAAACCAATAATCAACAAAATTATCATTTTAAATATAAAATAATTTTATATTTCTAATACATTGTAAAATAATAATTTTATTTTTTTAATAACATTTGTATTGTTTAAACCATTTTAATAAATTTGAAAACAAAAATATATCCAAATTAAAAAAATAATTTTGCATGTTTCTAAAGAATATCCTTATTCCTTAAAATTTGATATCAACCATTATTAATAAAGATATCTTAGTTTAAACTTTATTTTACAGCGGACCAATTGATATTACATTAGTAATAAAGATATCTTAGTTTAAACTTTATTTTACAGCGGACCGATTGATATTACATTATATTGTGTGATTTATTATTTTAATAGGTTATTTACAAAAAATAAATATAATTTTTCAATAACCTTTATTTAGTTTTTATTAGTTATCAAATTTCTAAAATAAGTGATGATATTTTGGTAAAAAAGAAAAATAACATCTCTTCTAACCACTTAGAATAACAATATTTTAATATATTTCTTAATTTAAAATGAATTATTAATTAGATGTTTCCTTTTAGGGTTTCGAACTCTTTTGTTTTTTATGTTATGTTGGACGATTCATTATTAGAATTCACGGATTTCTGAATATGCAAAGAAAATAGGTATACTTATATAGTTAATAATTTACTTTAGTATTTTGATTATAGAAGAATTTTATTTTAGAAAAAAATATTATATATATCTTTTATCTTTTTATTTTTATAGAATACGCGTGTTGAGAGAGGCGAAGTATATATGTAGAAGAAGAGAAAGATCAAAGAGTTGCTCCATTAATTTCCAATCGTGGGGCAGTGATAAACTGAGTAACAATCTCAATTCTATCTCCAAATGAAACCCTAATCGACTCGTTTTTCCGATCTCGATAGCGCAATTCTTCTACGCTCGTCTTCGCTCTTCAACTGTAAGTTCACTTTCCCCATTTTCTTCACTCCCTCTCGATCCACCAATCACCTTCATGCATCTCTTCAATTTCTCATTTCAATTCGTAATTTTCTGTTCTTCTTTCTATTTTCCCCCAAAATTAATCTCAAATCTCACATATAAATCTCGAATTGTTCACTCCCTCGGTTACCCTAATTTTTCAGGTGCAAAGATCCGGCACGAGCGTTACCTCGACGATGGATGGGAACAAGGACGACGCGTTGAAATGTTTGAGAATCGGTAAAGAGGCGTTAGAAAACGGCGATCGTTCACGCGCGTTGAAGTTCGTGACGAAGGCGCGCCGCCTCGACCCCACGCTCCCCGTCGACGATCTACTGTCCACGATAGAGGCGGACGCAGGGGATAAGTCTCCTGCCAAAGAGGCAGCGGCGGAACGTACCGTGCCCCCCGATCAGCCTTCTCTCCGGCGAAGGGCGGCCGCTACCTCGGCGGCCACGGCGGGGTCGTCCTCGTCCTCTTCGGCCACGTATACCGAAGAGCAAGTTTCAATTATCAGAGAAATTAAGAGGAAGAAAAACTTTTATGAGATATTGGGATTAGAGAAAAGTTGCACTGTTGAGGATGTGAGGAAATCTTATAGGAAACTGTCCCTTAAGGTTCATCCGGACAAGAACAAAGCCCCTGGCGCTGAGGAAGCATTCAAGGCTGTGTCAAAGGCGTTTCAGTGCCTTAGCAATGAAGAGAGTAGGAGAAAGTATGATGTTTCCGGTGAAGATGAATCGATTTACGAGCAACGTGCCGCGAGGCCAGCTGCTAGGGGTTATAATGGTTACTATGAGGCTGATGTTGATGCTGAGGAGATATTTAGGAACTTCTTCTTTGGAGGAATGGCCCCTGCAGCCAATTTTGGAGGATTCAGTTTTGGACCAGCTGGTTTCAACGGCTTCAATGCTCATAGGCCTGCTGAACACGCTTCTGGTGGGTTTAATGTTCGTGCTTTAATTCAGTTGCTGCCGGTGCTACTGATTTTGCTACTAAACTTTTTGCCTTCGTCGGATCCCTTGTACTCGCTGTCGAAGAGCTATCCTTATGAGCATCGTTTAACTACACCAAAGGGTGTTAACTATTATGTCAAGTCTACAAAGTTTGTTCAGGAGTATCCGCCTGAGAGCGAAGAACGAGCAACTCTTGAAGAAAGGGTGGAGAGGGATTACTTTAGCGTTCTTCGGCAGAATTGTCATTTCGAGTTGCAGCGCCGCCAATGGGGGTATATCCGGGAAACACCGCACTGCGATATGCTGCGGAAGTTTGAGTCGGTGAATTGATAAGTGGAATCATAATCCTTATTTTAATTATTGTCTTACCTTTTGATGTAGATGCAACAGCTATTTTACTTGTTTGTGATATTATAGAATGTACAATTTATTTTTTTCACTTTGATATTAGTGAAGCAAGTTCACAATAAGCCAGCTTCTTTGTTGGAATTGTTCTCTCAAATTTCATCAACTATCTCCCTAATGAATTTTTTGTTTACTTGCTGAAATCATTGGCTCAATTTTGTACTTACGTTTGTCTTTTGATTGGAGTGTATTCCATGCTAAGTGGTACGCTGAGTGGCAGAGTAAATCTGTAAGTATTAATTTGCTATAATTCCTTGATTATTCGGTTGATTTTATTGCTACTAGGTGACAACTTTTACATATTACGTTAATGCTTTAGCTTAATATAGTAGGATGAATGGGAGAAGATAATGGGCGAACAATAGATAAGCATATGACTGGAGATGGCAAAAAGAGGAAGCAAAGATCGAGAGGGATTAGTTTAACGCTTCCATGATTTTACATCATCATCAAAAGGAAATAGTGTTTAGAGGGTGCTAAACGCTTGCTGAAGCAGAATTATGTGGAGTTATTGATGTCATTAATGAACATACACGATGGAAGTGTATACTCTGAAGCATGATTTTTGGACACAAACACTCAATTAAAAATGATCTTTTATTGTCATGCCTTATCACTTGATCACGTTCAATTTCACTTCTTTTAATTCCTTGATACTTGATAAGCGGAAGCTCTTTGATTGAGGTAGTAGTGGAGGCATAGTTGGGTGGCTAAAAAGATTTGACAAATGAGAGTCGAAGGTCTATGGCCATCAGGAACCATCTATGATATGATCTATTATAGCTTATCTATCATCATGGATATTAAATTTCACGTTTCTTAGGGACTTGGTTTTCACCTTTGTTAGGGTCTGCATGATTGAGGAGAGCCAGAACTAGGACTAGCAAAGTTTATTAATGTAGTGTCTTTTTTCATTGGATTATGTTAGTCCGTCTCCTTTTCAAATTCATCAGGGTCAGAAGATAATAGCCATTTTTTGTTTGGTAGTGTGTCAACTTATGGCCAACTTATTTTGATGGCGGTTTGGCTTGCCACTTTTGACTTCACATTTGATGAAGAATGTCGTGTGTTTGTAATGTGTCCTGAGTTGTGACATAAGTACTTAACAAGAGGCATAAACTGTGGGGTCATCAGGGTGCTCTCTCTCTCTCTCGACATTTTTCCAAGGATCAAAGTCTTATTACAACCTTAAGTATATCAATCGAGAGCACCCTGCATGGTACAGGTGACTCAGCACATATTAAATTATACCTGATTTCTTATGTTTATTGGAAATTATTTCAGTGAGTTTTAATTCCTGTCTTCTTCTTTATAACTAAAACTAATATTTAGATAATTGGCCAAATGGCTTGTCAAGAGCCTATGCATTATTATTTCATATTGACGTAGATTTGGTTTGATTCTAGATAAAATATAATTTTTAAAATGAATAAACTTACGGCTCATCATTTGTTTTAAAAGCTAAAAGTTAAAGAATTATAAATTAGAATTAAGTTATATAAGTTAAAAATTAAAAAAAATATAGAAATTATACCGTGTTTATACTAATTAGTTTATGTATGTCTTGGATAAATAAGTTAATATATAGTTTTTTCTTGTAAATGTTTTTAGGAAGAAGTTTGTTTTAATATTTTAATGCAAAAACCTGAATTAAAAGGCTTGATAATCATGCCAACTATTATAATGTTTTTTTAAAGAATTTATAAGAGTGTATTTAATGTATCTTTAGACAGATTTTAAAATAATGTTTTGAATCAACGAGTAAAAAGATTTCCAACAACTCTTTTCTCGATTTCATAAAAAGAAAAAATCTTCTAAGTTGATGAAAGATAATGATCAAGAGTTGTCAAAGTGTTGCAAAATTTATTATCCAAAGCTTTAAGTATTCCAAGTTTCAACCTTATATTTGTTTAAAGACATGAAAGCGTTAAAATCTTTTATTTGTTTAAAAACATGTTACTATCTGATATTTTTTTGAAGATATGTTATTCCGAGTAAAGCCTTACGATCTTTTAGATCACTTTCTATCTTTATAACGCTCAGTCAGGAAGAGTTACGTTCTAAAGAATATTTTATTAAGAATTATTTTAAACAAAACTCAAGTTAAGTAGAAAAAGTTGGGGTGTACGAAGTCCAAATAAAAAATGATTTATGTATACTATTATAATAAATCATACTTATAATATTAATTTCCTTTTGAAATTAGTAAAAAAATTAGACATAATTCAAGATGGGATAAACTAACAAAAATCCAAGTATGTGCTGTTAATCTTATCAAACATTTGTGAGAATATTAATATTAAAGTTTGTTAAACATGAAGAAGTAATACTATTAATTTTCAAAACCTTTTCTTTTCTAACTTTTTATTAAATTATGCACATACACATTTTCCTTATCCAAATATTTATTACCCACAAGCTTTAATACGTTTTATACATGTACTACTTAACTTACTACTCATCTCTAGATAAATTTATAACCCACCCAAATTCATAGGTAAAACATTTTCTCTGTATACCTTCTTTTCCTACCAATGGTACTACGTTACCATAAGACTGCCACATACTACATTTTATTGCACTGTCATATTAAACCAAAGCAAGGAAGAGTATGTAACTTTGAGGTATGTATATATTTGAGAAAGAAAAAAGATTATGATATTCTTATATAAATTTATGCAATACTCTGTTACACTCTTCGTCTTTAAAAAAACTAAATTACTGTTCGTTTAAGCCATGTATCAAGAATTGCATCAGTCCTTCATTGTTAAAACTATCACTCCCAATGTCCCTATCAGTATATACTGCAAAAAAGAAAGTGATGATTGATGAATTAATATTAATATGCTAATATTGACACACTATTAAATTGTAGCCCCAAAGAACAAACCTTGAGAACAGGAATATCACTCATTATTATTGTACCCCAACCAAGATAAGGCAAGAACCTGCAAGTAATGAAGTTGTGGATAGATACTTAAGTGATGAAATCATGTTTGGTTTATACTTTGAACAATGATTTTGCAAATTTCTTTAAAGAAATGAATAACAAAGACTCCTGATTTGAAAACAAATATTTTTAAATTCTCTCAATTTAATCCAAAAATTCCAAAAGAGAAGCAACAGGTGAAGCTTAGTCCTAAGGTAAAAGGATTTACCCTACAGCTCTTCCTATAATATGGTGTTTTTGTAACCACTTCTGGCCAGTATTATACATAACCCTGTCATCTTCATCATTGTTGTCTCCTGAAATTTTGAAACCAAAAAAGCTAATTCACAAGAAATTGGAATATGACATGGACATATTATGTAGGCATCCATATCTGTTGTATTGTACCTTTTGTTAGGATATAAGTTTCTTCAGTATTTTTACGATCATGAACCTAAAATAATCAACAAATCGAGTGATATCTATCATAGTCATCAAATAATATTCAAATTCTAAACGTAGAAGAAGCCAATAAATCCATTTTGTAAAATGAAAAAATTCAGTAAAACAAATCAGGTAGCCTTTGATTCTAGAACTAGCATGGTTAGCATGTTAAGGTTTAGGGTTTGAGGTTTTCAAAAAAGAATATCCTAAACCCTAGACCCAAACCTTATCCTTTTTTCATATGCATTCCTTTGCGTTTTCGTTTTCGTTTATCTATATTCTACATTAGAATAAGGCAATTTCATAGTATATAAGTGAGTGCAAATCTCACTTTACAAACCGATTTTATAGGATTGAGTTAGGCTTAAAATGCACTTCTTAACATTGTATTAGAGTCAAGAGTTAGAACCTATCCTAGTAAGATTTGTTTGTTGGGTCTATCGTGTCACCCGCTATCAGACCACTATCAAACCATTCATTAATGTCTAATCTTCCGCTCGAGATATATATACCTCGAAGTGAGAGGGAGTGTTGGAATCCCACATCTACTAGAGATAAGAAGATTTCATAGCCACACCTTACAAACCGATTTTGTAGGATTGACTTAAGTCCACTTCTTAACATTATGCACAATATACTAAGATTATGACATGAACTTTCCATACTACAATAACTAACTGTTGCAGAGCAGGCACACAACAGCAAAGGAAAGATCATCACACATTAGTGTGTGCACAATCTCTACTTTCTTATTTAATGATACATGGTTTATGATTGGCTTACGTTGGGTGAACTAAATAGAACTTAAAATGCTGAGCAGAAGAAAAATAAAGTCATACAAACCTCAATTACACGGTGAACAATTGGAATGTCTTTTCCCTGCACAATGTGTAGCCATTTGTCATAAAAATGTATTGTTGCAGCCACATTAAGAATAAATAAATCTTTCAAGACTAGCATATATTGCAAGAACATAACTGATGGCCAAAGCTTGTCTTTCCTGGTTTATATATAACAAACACATATTTAAGTGTCAAAAAAAAAGAAGTCCACAAAAAAGTGAAGAACTTTTTTGTACCCTTCTGAGAACAAGATGATAAGGATCCCATCAATGTTGCAATGCATGAATGTTACTAGACTTGTTAAAAGGTCAGTCTTTGTTTGGTGTTGAAAAAACTGAAAGGATGAGTGAAGATGAAATGAATTTAAGTATGAAAAAAAAAACAGGAATATAATTTTAAAATTGACGGGAGTCATTGTGATATTTCTAACTCGTTTATACTTATCTGTATATCTTTCTTCCCATGTCTTCTTTATTTCTCTTCAACCAAATACTTCTAATTTCTATTTTATTTCTCAAATATTTATGCTCTACTAACTTATTTCCATTCAACCTATCTCTTATGTTTCTCTCTATCAGAGTATAAGAAAACTACATTTGCAGCGCTTAATATTAAGGAAAAGATAGACATGAAATGTCTTATTTCCAGAATAAGTTGACAAGTACAATATTGATAGTTTCATATACTCTCCATTAATGGGAACAGCATGAGATTTTGCTGAATAATTAAGTGTTGAGAAGAAAAGAGAGTTAAAGGGTTATACGCAAGAAAATAGCACGCTTTTGTTTGAACTTCTCTGTAAATCTTGTTAATTGTAGTTTCTAACTAGCAAAATAATGTCATTAATCTCTTGTAACACATTTTCAGTATCTAGAGAATGATTAAAATCTTAACATAAGATAAAGAATTAAACACTTCTTTATAAAAACTAAAATAATAAATAATAATATTTTAACAATACTAAAAGTATATTTGAGTTCAAATAAGTGGATTTTCACTAGCAGCTTCAACCTGACATTGGCTACTTGTGCAGTAATATTGAGAGTACTTTTCGGTTTTACGATTTTTCTATATCAATACGAATAATTAAAAAAAAAAAACAGTAATATTTTCATGGGACAAAAAACATGTTCTTGTCCAAGACAAATATAGTAGTGACAAAAGGCTGATGGTCAATGCCAAGAAATTAATAAAATAATTCTCAAAATCCAGAACCAGTACAGAACAAAGTAATAATAATAATAAAATAATAATAATAATAATAATAATAATAATAATAATAATAATAATAATAATGATGATGATGATGATGGTACATACATCTAAGCTGTAAACCACAATGTCTCCTGCACGAATGGGATCCTTGCTCATGTGCAAAAACAGAATGTCACCCTGTAAGAACCATTTAACCAGCATCACATAAGCTTGGGACAAAAGAAAATGCAAATGACCATTTACATTATTATCGGCAAACGTTGAAATAAACCAAAAATATCATTTTTCATCACTAACTCAAATTATAATTACATTCCTGTTTTCCCCCTCGTTACACTTGTACAATGGATTTTTTATTACCATCTGTGTTACGTATATAAATAAAATCATTTGTTTTTCATCATATTCCAAAACTCTTATAGTTGAATCTTGTAATGATTTTAATATTGAGAGTAAATGTAACACTTTCAAAATTTAAAGCGATAATATGCAAAGTAAAAAAAGTAAAAAAAATGTGTGTCAGTGTAATGTTCTTGAAAGAAAAAGAAGATTTATGCATAATCTGAGACTAGAGCGAGAGACACTTACTCGTTGGAAACCAGGTTCCATGCTTCCGGAAATAACAACGACGACCGGCGATTCGCTGCCGGTAACACAGCTTAACCCTTTCCATGTGACGAGCGCCGATGATACAACCAAACCTGAAATCGATTGCAAGAGCAATAGAAATTAACAACGATTAAGTAATTAATTTGCGTAGTGATTATGAAAGGAATTGGGGAAAGAGAAGCATGGTACCGAGAGTGATGATCTGGCTGAATACTTCTCTGAGTTGAATGGAATTGAAAGAGTGAAGAGTGTCTGCGACCCAACCCATTCTGTTCTACGTTTCGCTCTTGCATGTCCAAACTTAAATCCACACCGTTTAAGCATTGACTTTGCTTTCGTTGCTCTGAGCGCAGCACAATTCCAATTCAGACACATATACGTGGTTTCCCCAATGTCTATGCGACATGTGTTCCTTCTGTTTGAAAAAATGTCTCTGCTATTAAGGCATTTTTTTTGTTTGTATACTACCAAAGAAACAAAACAATAAGAAAGTGTGTCAATGAAAAATATAATTCACAACATAATATATATTTAAAAAAATAAAATAATAAATTTATAAATTATATGATATGATAAAAGAGATAAATAAATAAATATATAATAGGTGTAAAAAAAATTAAAAGTTGATTATTTCACTGTTTAAAAAAATAGTTAAATATGTTTTTAAGATAAAATTCGTTTATTTTTCAATAATTTATACACTTTAGTTTTAAATTTGAAGAATGAATATGCATTCTTCTTTTGATCCAACATTGTCAATGTTTTTTAAGTATTAAAATAATTTAAATTTACATTTGAGTCGAACGTATCAAACAAAATAAATAATTTAATTATCTAGAATATATAAAAGAATTTTATACAATTAAATTAAAAGAACTATATTTATTTATTTTTAAAGTATTTATTCAAATTATATAAAAATTTGTAACACAAAATTTGAATTTTATGTCAAAATTTAAAAATAAAAAATATACTTTACTGTTAAAAAATTACATGAAAATGATATAAATATTAAATATCATAGTCAAATATGTATAAAAATAACTATTTATGTGTAATCCTAACATATTATGGTTATGGTTATGCTTACTGTACAATTGGATAAGTACTTTTAACATCAAATATATTTCAATAGTAGTAAATTATTTTAGTGTTCAAAATAAAATAGAGAAACCGAGAAAAAAAGGGTTTTAGTTATTAATATGATTTTTCGGGTAAATTCAACAAAAAAATAAACCTGATAATTGTTGAGGTATATAATTAGTCCCATGGACTTGATTTGTAGGAATGAGCTAGAAAATAAGTCAGAATCCGGTCAAGTTCCTTATTAACTTTTCCAATTTTTTTCATTGAAATTAATTAGAAGATAATTTTAAAGAAAAAAACTTCCAAAACAATTAGATCAAGTTGATTAGTAATTACATACTTAATAGTTAATAATTATTAGAAAGTATTTTTAATAAGAATTAATTAGTTATGATTAGTGATTGTTAATATTTAATTTTATTTTATGAGTATTATTAAAAAAGGTATACAAAATACAATTATGATTAAGATTGATAATTATTAATTTTTTTTTTGCGACCGTAAAATTAATATAAAAGTTAATTACTTTAAAATGTGAAATTTAAAATGTTAATTTAAATAATTATATAACGAATTAAAATGCTAAAAGTATTCTTAGTTTAAATCATACTTATATTTTTTGAATATTAATAGTTAACATCAATAATATGTGTGAATATAAATTTAAATTAAACTCAATTACTAATTTCACTACTAAATTTAGTAAAACAATATTATAATTATTGATAACATATTTAATTGGTCTACATAAATTATTAAACTCTCAAATTTTAATTATTAATGTAAAAATATGATAATTCGTTCTCATTATTATTTTTTTTATAAAATTTATGAATATCATAAGTATGATCATTTTGAACCAGATAAAAAAATATATAATAAATTTTGGTGAAGTTTGTACAGAAGAGAAGTTTTCAATTTTTATTATGTTTTTGTCCTCTATTTGAAAAGTATGAATAATAGTAAAAATGTAATATATAAAATAAAAGGCAAATGTTAATTTTATTGATATTAGAATAAAATATAAATAAATATTATTTGAGGAAATATACATAAATGAAATAGTTTACAAGTTGAATAAACTTAAATATGGATGGGAATAAGATTCTACACTATATTTTTACAAGTTCTCTTTAACTTTATTGCAATCTGGTTCACACGATCTAAAAGTTATTATTTTTTGTTTACTCAATATTCTTATTTTTCAGTGGTCATTTTGTTGATTTATGTGAACATCACCTAAGGAGACCTTGATTCTTATTTATTTGTTAAAGATTCTCAGTTCTCTTAAATACTTTGTAGACTCAAAAAGTATCAAATCTAGCAAGGGTGCTTATTTGAGAAAATATATTTTATCTTTATTTGATGATATTGGTTTTTTAAATACAAATCAACTACATTATCTATGAATTTTAATTTAAAATATAGTCTCAATGATGGTGACCCTATTAAGGATCCCTCTATGTGTAAAAGATTAATTAGAAAACTTCAATACACGCAAAATCTATTAAGCACAAATTTAGGTACAATCCATCACTTGTTACATTATTTGAAGTTCATTCTAGATTAAAAGTCTCTTTTTTTCTACCAAAAACAAACTTCATCTTTTAGCATGTTTTTTCTACCAAAATTAATGTGCATTTTGAAAAAGTGGTTTTAGGGCTAATCATAGAAGCATCTCACTAGATAATAAAACAAATGTCATTTTTTTTAAAACCTTCGGTTGGTGAAGTCTTTACTCTTAACAAGGAATTCTTATTTATATGAAGAGCGTTAAAAGTTTTATTGTTTGTTATTAATCTTTCTTCTTCAAACTATCTTATTTATATAAAGATTCAAAGAAAAAAATCCATTGCAAATCCTTTGGAGTTATTGTGAGATCTTCAAGAGTTATTTTTCTTCAAAAATTTATCCATGTTCAAGTTGAGAGATGCACTAAATATTCTTCATCTAACATTAATTTCGTATATCCTCTTTATGCATCTATTTGATACATGACATGACTTATCGGTCTAATAAATAGCTTCTTCCCAAAATGGAGTAAAGTGTAAGACGTAGAAAGGCTAATGATTTTCACAAAATTAACATTGTGTCTTTTCGAAAAAGTGTTTGAATGGAACAACTTTAAACGTGTTCTTTAAGAGATGTTAAATGTAAACATGTCTTTGTGAGGCCCTCTTGTAAAAATAATATATTAACATTATCTACATACATAGAATAAGTATTTACAAGTATTTAACATGTACCATAAACTAGTTCAAACTATTTGTGCCTTTGTCCAACCGAAAACTTATTAGGCAAAGATGTATAAGTAAGATACTTTGCATTTTTTCAACCAGATAAAAAACACTTATGTTTGTCAAGATCTGATGCTTATAAAATCTTGTTTTATACTTTGTATAAAAAGTCCTTAATCAAATCAAATAAGGTCTATTGAACTTTTTCTAACAAACCATAAAACCTAGTATTATTTGTTATAACAAAAATCTTAGATGACTTGTTAGCAATTATATAGATGTAGACACATGTCTAATCGTTTATGACTTAACCTAGGCGATCAATTTTGTCCAAAGACTTTTAATCTTGATGTTTAACTCCTCTCTATCCAACTTCTTCCCCAAAGTTAAGATATGATTCACTATGTGAGTGAACATTTTATGAACATCATATAATATCTCTTCTCGTAACATCCTCAATTTCTCACTATTGTGTGAGTGTGCTCTTCTTACCGTTCTTGACCTCTTTCATGCTTTTATGGACGACTTCAAACACTTTTCACATCTCCTTGGCACTTTAGCGTATTGAGCTTTTTGCTTTCAGATCATATTAAACTTCATTGTTGTCATAGACTATTTAAGTTAAGAAATCTTTATTCAACAATTTCAAAAGAAATGAATGATCAATTTACAAACATTATCAAAACTAGGTCATCTTTAGCATACATTTAAACTTTTCTCTGTTTATTAACAAACTTTTAAAGACTTTTTAAAACAATCAAATCCGAAGATGAGTTTTCCTTTCCAAAAATAGTAAAAGATACGGGAAATAAAAATTACACAAATGATTTTAAATTGGTTTGAATCAATTATCTCACTGATTCACATTACAATCACATTCCACACGTAAAAACATGTAATATATAAACTAATAAAATCTCTTGAATAACCCATGAGAAATACCACCTATGAAAAAAACTACTCCTCAACTTACACATCACATATATAGTGTAGCTAAAAATGCATAAAACTTTGGAATAATGTCACTGTGATGAATAGTCAAAGATTAAATTTGAGATATATAAAAGAAACTATCTTCACAAAACACTTTGCCTTGATAGGGAATTTTCTCAAAATATATATAGTCAAGGAAGTTTTTCATTTCTTGGATAGTTTCTTCAAAGAGCATATTTGATGATAGAGAATTTAAAGATCATGTTTCAAAAGAAATAACTTTTTGATGATGTCCATTTTATTATTTAATAATGTATTAAAGAGTTTATCATTATAATTCATTTTTCTTTTTCAACCTAAGCTATTTTCTACCAATATATATGGGGAGTTTTAGTAAATGTAATTTATTTTTAATATTTTCCTATAAAACTTATAACCCTAATCCTTTATTTTGAAAGGCGCGTGTAAGCAGTGCAGTTTTGCAACGAAGAGGGAAAAAGGAACGCATAATTCTCACACGTGAGTGACACCACACACTGACCTCTGTCCAACTCCACTCACGAGTCAATACAAGTCAATTCTTTTCTTTTTCTTTTAACAACTAATTACTAATTTATTTCTGATGCTAAATGAACAAATAAATGTTATATTCATATTTTATTACATACGAAATATTTATTTAATTATTAGATTATTATAGAAATATTTATGAAAAAATAATATAACTCAATGGATTTAAAAATAATTCAAATTCCAAGAATGTTTAAATTCATCTTTTGAATTGAGAAAACAGTAGGAGAAAAAAATGATGTTCAAATGATTTCCAGTTGTTTAAACGATCATTAATTGAAAATATTTCAAGTATCTTATTTTATACATTAAAATATTAATTATTTGAATACCTTACCAACTATAATTGAATTTATTTACATTTCCTTAAATTTCAACAGAAAAAAATGGTCCCTGTCTCATTCAATGTGCAAGAATTAAATAATATTTAGATTTAATTATATTTTCCTTATTTTTTCCTTATGTCAACGATTATTTTGATTCTTTAATTTATTTTTGTGAATATTTATGATTACTATACGATATTGCCAAATATTTTCTAAAATATACTTTAGACTTAATTAGACCACTTGACCATTAACTTTCTTGTATATGAATGAAAATAATAAAAAAATTAGGAAAGGGTATAATTAAGAATGATAATTGAATAAACCAGGTTTCAATCTTCAAAAGAATTTGGTCATTAACATAATAATTATGGAAAGAGTTTATTCTTAAACGGTAAAAGGTAAGATTATCTGATGGAGTATTTAATGAAACTTGTTATCGTTATCAGGGCGATTAATCATTAATGGTTTAAATTAGAGTTGTCAAAATGGATAATTCAGTCCGATCTGACTCGACTCACTACGGGTTGATTATTTAGTAAACCAATCCAACTCGGCTTACTAATTAGCAAGATAAAAAATTCCAACTTGATCTGGCCTACTGCGGTTGGCGAGTTAAACGAGTTGACTCACGGACTTACTTCATAAAAAAGAATACATTTTTTTATTTTTTTTGAGTTTAAACTAGATTATAATTCTAATTAAAAAAACTTTAATACAATCGAAATACAAATCAAAATCACAATACAAATTATATATGTGTTGGCTAAAAAAAAATCTAGCATGATTCAAATATAAAGTCCAACTTAACACAAAATACTTGTGACTTTTTATTTGCGGGTTGATGAGCCAACCCGACTCACCATGGTTCAACCTGAGTGAGTTGAGTTTTAGATGAGCCGGGTCAAAAATCAACTTGTATTGAAATTTATAAAAAAATTTTAACCCAACCTGACCCGAACTCGTAATGAACCAAATTGACTCGCAGATTCCAACCCATTTTCACACTTGGAGTATTGTTTTCCTTTTAAAATTTGTATTTTGTCACACTTTTCTATTTAAAAGACATGTTTAAACAAAATATTTAAATCACTTTAGATATTTTATTAAATAATATATGACAATCAATAAAAAAAGTTTATTTATTCTTTATAATAAAAAAATAGAAAGAGTGGATGCTTTTGATAATGGGCCACTCCCTTCATAATCATCGCGGTGAAGGTTGGCCACTAAGAATTAAGTAGCATGTTTCTCTACTCTTTACTTCTCCACTCACCTTCTCCGCGCGTTTCACGCCAACATAGATCCTGCGTCTTCACAACTTACACAACACGCACGCCATGGAACCCAGCAAGCACCACAACAACACCAAGAACAACAACTGCTTCCTCCCACTCATCCTCTCTCTCTTCTTATCCACCTTCCTCCTTCTCCTCTCGCTCCTCGCTTCCTCCACCTCCTCCTCCCAACGCCGCCACCACCACCGCGCCCAAGCCCCGCCGGAACGGCCACATTTCGTGGAGTCGAAGCTCAGGGTGAGTCCCACATCGACGAGCGCGGTGCCGCGAATCGCCTACCTGATCTCGGGGTCGGCGGGCGACGGGGAGAGTTTGAAGAGGACGCTGAAGGCTCTGTACCATCCGTGGAACCACTACGCGGTGCATTTGGACCTCGAGGCCCCGGCAAGGGAGAGGTTGGAGCTCGCGAATTTCGTGACCAACGAGCCTCTCTTTGTGAAATTCGGAAATGTGAGGACGGTGGTTAAGGCCAACTTGGTTACCTACAGAGGACCCACTATGGTCGCTAATACTCTTCACGCCGCGGCCGTTTTGTTGAATCAAGCTCGGGATTGGGATTGGTTCATTAATTTGAGCGCTTCCGATTACCCTTTGGTAACCCAAGATGGTACGAACCTTCTCCTTCTCCCTCGCACACTTACACTTACCAAGTATGCGTGTTTTCCTGGTTATACTAACGTAGTTTCTCCTCTCCTGAACATTTCTGTTACGAGAAAAATAAGAAACTTATCCAGAACTGAAGTGAAAATTATTGTGTAAAAGTTGATATATTTATATTTTTTTAAAACTAATTTGTAAATAACTAGTTTTAACTTTATTCAGTTTTGTTTTCTTATTCTTATGAAGAAATTTGTTAGAAAAAAAAAGAAATTATCTTCATCACTAATAATGATGTTTCTGTTAATCTGCTTCTTTTGGGGTCTTGGGGTCTTTAGACATTCTTATCTTTTATATGTCTTCTTCGTCGCTACTCCCTGTTAAGTATAGATTTTTTGTTAGCCTAACCAGGATCCAATCTGTGTTTTAGAAGTATTTTATATCTTGTTTGCTTGCTTGACCAATAGTTATTTTTGTCGGCAAACTCACTGTCTTTTTCTTTATTTATTTATATATATATATATATATATATATATATATATATATTTTGTATAAATAATGGGTTATTTATAGTAATCTATATTAGTGGAGGTGAGTCATATGATAGTAATATTGTAAAGTAGAAATTCAATTATAAATTATTAAATGCACAGTAATTATATTAACTTTTACAATAATTTTATCTTTAAACTGTATCCATGTTGTGTTTTCTTTGTCGAATAATGACTTAAGATTTGTCGTGCATAACTTAAAACTTCTGATATTATATTTATTTTTTCTTTAAACAAAAATACTTGCATTTATTTGTTTTATTGTTTTAATTATTGAGATATTTTTAAGATAGTTATTATAAAAATTAATAAAGTATATTCGCGATTGAATGTTACATAATACTAAGTATTAATATTCTTCAAGAAATTTACACTGTGAAAGAATTTAATGATCTACTGATTAATTTTGCTAGTTGTTTGAAGTTCAAAAATAGACACAGAGAACCACGGACTGTGTTGTCCAGTTTTCATTGTCAATGACCAACTTTTGCAATTTGCTGTTTCTTATACACAACAGATTTGCTGCATACGCTGTCGTCTATTCCCAGGCACCTGAACTTCATTGAACACACGAGTGATATTGGTTGGAAGGAGTAAGTTACTAATTCTTTTCGTTACATGATTTATGAATGTCAAGTGACATAAAATTTGTAAAGATCAATGTATCCGTTCTTTACCAGGGCTACTTTACTCGTTTGAATAGGTCTCATAGAGCCAAGCCAGTCATACTTGATCCAGGTCTTTATAGTTTGCAGAAATCTGATGTATTTTGGGTATCGGAAAAAAGAAATGTGCCCACGGCTTATAAACTGTTTACAGGTGACAAACTCTTACCTATTATTTTCACGAATCACTGTTTCAAATTCGAGTTTGTTTAAGTGCTCAAAATTAATTCTAATCCCTGCATAGATTTAAAGACAATTACAAATACTCAGAGCAGTTACGGAAATTCTTGAACCTAGTCCGACACTAATAATGTTTAGTGTGAAAGATAAGATATTGATATTTGATAGTACTGTGTGAGTGTGAATTTCAATACCTTTTCTACACATGCTCCCGTTCTTTTGCTTATTTTGTCCTCAATTTTCTGGCATTCATCTTGAAGTTATTTATATACATGTTTCCAATGCTGGTTGGCAAGCATAACTTCTGAGCTTCCAATCCTCATAAATTCCTTTAATTCATAATCAGGCATAATTACAAATGCTCAAACTCGTGCCATTTCAAAGTTTCTCTTTACTTGTTTTCCTAAATATGAAGACATGTACGACTAATTTGTTACATGAAATCACAGTTTAAAGTAATTTGAAACTGGTTGTCTCAATTTCATGTAATGGGAGTTGTTAAAATTTGATTCTTGATTTTGCTCAGGTTCTGCCTGGATGATGCTCTCTCGCCCATTTACTGAATACTGTATATGGGGTTGGGATAACTTACCCAGAATAGTCTTGATGTACTATGCCAACTTTCTGTCTTCCCCAGAAGGGTATTTTCACACAGTCATCTGCAATGCGGAGGAGTTTCGTAACACTACCGTTAATCATGACCTCCACTTTATATCATGGGACAACCCTCCAAAACAACATCCCCATTTTCTTACAGATCATGATTACCAGAGAATGGTGGATAGCAATGCTCCTTTTGCTAGGAAATTTGGCAGGAACGAACCAGTCTTGGATAAGATTGATAAGGAACTCTTGGGAAGAAATGCAGATGGTTACGTGCCCGGCAAGTGGTTCAGTCAAGCGAATTCAAGCACCATTGACCAATATTCTGGCATAGGAAATATCACCGACCTTAGACCAGGGCCTGGAGCTGAAAGGCTTGGACGCCTTATCAGTGGTTTATTATCAGCAGAAAATTTTCAGGCAAATCAGTGTTCTTGACACCTGACTTTGGAATGCCTATTACGTTCATTGCCGCATTTCCACCACCCAACAGCTGAGAGGCGCACAATTCATTTATCATTTGATGCCTGGAGGATGCTGTGACGAATGAGTAAACAGAAGGAAAAACAGAAATGGCTACCTTTGACTTGATGTTCTACAGAGAAATTTATGAAAGGACCACGAGTGTGCTGTCACTATGTATCAGCAGTTCACACGATTTATTAAACTTTACGGAATGACAAGTCATCGATGCAGTAACCATCAATTATGTAATAAGTAGGCAAGATGCTTGTTAGGCGGAAAACTGAAATAAGCCAGTGTAAAATATTCTCCAAATTCTTTATGCCATGATATGTTAACTTCAGTATAATCCTGTGTGTCCTTTCCTTTCTTTCTTTTGCTCTTTTTTCCCTGGTGGAGCCACTTCCCTCATAAATTCAACAATAAAGGAACCACAATTTATATTTGATTTTCTTTTCATGTCCAAGGTTTTTGCAAATAACTATAATTAACCTAAAGCATGTAAGAAAACAACACAGCAGTAAACAATAACTCACACCCATCAGAAGTGCTCTGAAATTCCCATCTTGAGAATGGAATCCAGTAATCTGCACATTTCCTGTGCTTGTGGATGAGAATGATCACCTGCAAGAAACTCTTCAACTTCATTATCCACCTCTATTATGCTGCATCCGGGCTTCTTTCTCATCCCTATTTCTTCAATCCTATTCCTAACTTGTTTTGCGTCTGCTTCCCACCCAGCTTCTCTATATATATTGTAAGTAAGAACGTGAGAACCACAGTCAGATATCCCCATATCAAGCAGTTTTTTCCATACTCTATTCCCAACATGAATATTTTTATGAATTCTACATGCATTTAGAAGAGCACCCCACACGTTAGCATCACTGGCTGCAAGTCCACCCATATTCTCCTCAATAAATTTCTCAGCCTCCTCTACCATGCCAGCTCTTGACAGAAGGTCAACAACACAAGCACAGTGCTCCATTTTTGGGGCAACTCCATAAGAGCTACTCATTTCTTCAAACAACCAAAGACCTTGCTGAACCATCTTTGCATGAGTGCAAGCAGTGAGGACAGCCACAAATGTAGTCTCATTCGGCTTAGTCCCAGAAGCAGCCATTTGATAAAACAACTCCAGCGATTTCTCTGCATCACCATTCAAGGCAACACCACAAATCATAGCATTCCACGCACCGGCATCCTTATCTGCAATACCCTGAAAAACAGATAAAGCAGATTCTACACATCCACATTTCGAATACATGTCCACCAAAGCCGTTGCCAGAATTGGATTGGAGTCAAGTTGGAATCTCTTGGCATAGGAATGCACCCACAGTCCCTGTGCGAATGCACCAAGATGAGCACACGCAGTGAGAACCGAGACAAGGACGGACTCATTCGGCTTTGTACCCTCTTTTTGCATCTCTGCAAACAAAGCCAGCACTTCCTTGAAGTCACTAACTCGAGAATACGCTGCTATCATGGCACTCCACGACACAGCGTTTCTGTCAGGCATTTGCTCAAACACTTCTCTAGCCTTTTCCACATTCCCCATTTTACCATAACCGTCAACCATCGCTGTCCCCAACACCACATCCTTCTTTGTCGTTTTATCAAACAATACCCGTGCATGTTCCACCTCACGAGAAACAGAGTAGAACTCGATAAACGCACTCACCACGTAAGGGTCGTCGCGGAACCCGAACACCACGACGTGGCCGTGCACCAAACGGCCAACGACGTTCGAAGAAGGAAGAAGCGCAATGCAAGCCTTGATCAAAGGTGGGAACGTGTAGTTGTTAACGGCAACGCCGTTTTGGAGCATGGACAAGTAGCAGGACACAGCGAGGATGGGTAAACGCGCTTGGAGGTAGCCTCTGATCATGGTGTTGTGCATGAAGGTGTTGCGGTGGGTGAGGTGGCGGAAGATGGAGCGAGCGTAGGAGAAAAACGACGCGTCGTTGGAGGTGGCTGCGGCGGAGAGAAGCGGCGCGAGGGAAAACGGCGCGTCGTTGTAACGGCATCGGAGGATGTGAGCGTGTAGCTGTTTGAGTTTGATTAGAGTGTTGCATTTTTGCGCCACGGTTGTGAGAAACCCCTTCTTAACGGTCATGTGAACATCGATTGGAGGGGCATTTCTTCTTCTACGCACTCTGCACAATTAAACACTAACTCAATGCATTTGCTCTTTAAATTAAATTTCAACTTCTTTTATTTCTTCCATAATTGTAACATGTCTCTAGAGGTTCTAATAAAGCTTATTTACTAATTTAGTGTCAAATAAAAAATAACGAAATTAGATGATTTTATAAAATTGGGTACTAAATTGAACCAAAAATTTAAATTAAAATACTAAATTAAAAACAGCTATTACACTATCACGTATCATGATTGTAAGCTGTCACGTGACACGATGATAAACTGACACGTGCCAGTTTTTAAATTCTTTGAAAAAAAAATTAATTTTTTTGGAAAAAAAAAATTAAAAAAAAAAAAAATTCATGGCTTGACACGTGTCCTGTACGGACACGGTGTTAACTCCAACTTAACGGAGATGATCAAATTGAATCTCTTTAGAAAATTGGGGTACCAAATTGAACATTCCTAAAGTTCGGGTACCAAATTGAACTTTCCGA
>Ga0099822_1000101_pt1 | contig 51566 bp, 19 predicted proteins | sample CowpeawhiteBW_FD_76839 | JGI IMG/M metagenome (GOLD analysis project Ga0099822, IMG submission 76839) | Root nodule microbial communities of legume samples collected from California USA - Cow pea white BW | ecosystem: Host-associated > Plants > Roots > Nodule | place: USA: California | collected... | reverse complement strand
GTTAATAGTTTATATAGATTTATTATTAAAATATTTAATAAATATTTATATATATATATATATATATATATATATATATATATATATATATAATTTGTTGTTATATTTAAGGTTTTATGGAACGGAGAACAATTTTAATATTATTAAAATACGACGTTAACCTTAGTCTAATATTCGTTTGTATTATATCTTCAAAAATGTCGTCTTAATATTTAAAATCATTAAATTATGGTTATATTTTGTTTTAAAATTACTAAAGGACTAGTATATATATTAGTCATTAAAACTCTAGCAGCAAAGAAAATTATAATTTATGTTTAGTAGTTTCAGGAAATAGATTAACAAAATTTTAAGAACAAATATGATTTTCCTCAAACAAACAAAACGACTGTTATATATATATTCAGGCAAGTTTATTTTTAGTTTCCAAAATCTCAAATCGATCACTTTAATTCATGAAATTTAAAAAAAAAATCAGTTTCTTTATATAAATATAATTAGAAATTTGCTCTAAGGAATTATAAATCACTAATTTTATATTTTTATTATTAAATGATTTATGATAAGTATACTTTTCACTTATTCATATTCATATTAATGACATTTAAATGCATTAATACAAAAGAATCACAAGTTTTTAAGATTAAAAAAGTAAAATTTAAATTTAGAGAATAAAAAAAAATTAATACTGTAAATGAAGACCTTATTTAAATAAGTAATCTATTAGACAGAGAGTTGTAGGTATCTAGAAATGAAGAGGATGAGGATGTAACTTGACAATAAAGAAGGTTGAAGAGATAACAAAGATGATTAATGCATGATAGAGAAAGACATTTTCATCGTTAAACTCGAAAGCTCAAGACAGTGCCATCCACCAACTCATACCTCTCTCCCTTCTCACGCATGTCCATGCCTCAAAGACAAAAAAGTTCACAGTTCTGAAGTGACACAAACCAGAAAGTTTTCCAACTCTTGCTGCCATTGTCTCCCAACTCCTTCTTCCACCTTTCATCATCAACCTATTCTCTCTGTACCAACATAAATTATTGCATCTCTTCTGTAATTGCTGCATAGAAATTGTCTCAAGCGTGAACAAGTGGTGATATCAAATCATGATATCAAACACTGGAACAGAATAGTGAGAGAGATTTTGTTTTGCTCGTATGTTTTTTTTGGGTCAGAAAGAATCAGAAATGAGGACCAAAGAAGTAACAGATAACAGTGGGAACAGTCTAACTCACCTCAAACCATAGTCTAAGTGGCCAACAGCTGAACCTGAATTATGGTGGGGATTAAAATATGCACACAGAGAACAAGTGGCAGATGAATGAATATTAAAATGGAGGGATTAAAGGACCATTAACAATCTCCAGACAAATGGCCGCAATGAGTCATGAACTCTATGCTACAAACTAGATTATTAGCTAAAGCGTGCATTATAACTCAAACTCACAAAAACACAAATTGTAGTAACTATACTTTTCTCCCAACCCCAAAAAATGATGATGATTGGATATTCAATAACAGAAGCATTAGGGAAGAAACTTTACGAAAAAAAGCCCTTTTGAGGCATAAAAGAGGAAAAAAATTCCCTAATTGACAAAGACAATGTAGGCCACAAAAGGGACCCAAAAGAGCAACATACTTTAAAGTAAACCGAGGGATGAGAATGTCCTTTGGACACGGCAAAAGGAGGTGACGCTCCCAGGTGCTGCCTATAAAGCTTCCAATCCTGAGCTCTCCTTAGACAAAATTAGTACAAACAAACTCTTGTACTGTACAAATCAACCACATCGTAAAACCTTGGAGACAATGACAGGGTTTGGTTCAACATCGTGTGGAGCATGCAAGTTCCTAAGGAGAAAATGCACCAGTGATTGTGTATTTGCTCCTTACTTTTCCTACGACCAAGCTTCAACCCATTTTGCAGCAGTGCATAAGATTTATGGAGCCAGTAACGTCTCCAAGCTACTGTCACATCTCCCAATCCAGAATAGAAGAGATGCTGCCATCACCATATCTTACGAAGCCTTGGCTCGCATGCATGATCCTATTTATGGCTGTGTCGCTCATATCTATGCATTGCAGCAACAGGTTTCTCATGCTGTGACTCCAACACATGCTTCATCACACCATCATTTAGTAACTTCAATTCCCTACAGTTGGATTTTCATTCATTCAGCAATTTGAAACCTTCGGATGAGATTAGATGCCTCATATTTTATCTAGTTCTGAACCGTCTAATCTTCATTCGAAGGTTTCAAATGTGTGTGGAAAAGTAACTGTTCTGAATCAGGTTCAATAACTTACAGATAGAGCTTAAACTAAGGTGTTTCTTAACATAGTTGTTATATAAGTCTTGTGTTTGGTATATAAACTCAAACTTGTGCAGGTTGTGAACTTGCAAGAGGAGATAGATGCTCTTGGAAGCATGGTGGCAAAGTCCACAGTTAGTGTTGTGAATTCTGGCACTGTCCAAATGTACTCAGAAAACGGAATTCCTTATGATACTTTGCAGCATGATGGTAGAAGGACACAGTATTTTGAAAATAATAATGTGGCAAACTTTCTTTCAGAAGATGATGGAAGTGGCAGAGTCTTGCAAAGTTTGGAGTCACAGATGAATATAGAGCTTCCTAATGCACACGTGCAAGAAGAAGCTTCCTTTGGTGATTCCAACTCCAATCCGTTAGAACAGTTCCTATCTGGAATTGACCAAGAGGTGTTCGTGAATCATCCATGGTTCAAGCATAATGCAGACATAAAGGGCTAGGAAGAATGTTGAAAAAGCTGCGACTAGACTTTTGTGCACGTACTTGGCGCAATATGATTGCATGAAAATCAACTTTTATGTGATGTATATTTTATTACAATATATATATAATAGGTAAGAGTGTCAGATTAATGCTACTCTCTCAATCATTTGGATTAAAAAAAACCAGAGTTAAATGGTTAACAAATCAACACACTGAAAAGTGTAAATCCAGTTGTAAAATTTTGTAACAAAAACGATGATGGGTGAATCATTGCTCTAATTGCAGGTATCTGGTTAATATTATTGCTAAAGAAAAAATATTTTTTTTCCCAAAAGCTGTCTCTGGAAACTTAAAAGTGAGTTATTATTTTAAACCAGACATGACTGCAAACATCTAACTACACGTAATAATAACTAAACTGGGGCATACAACTATTGTGAAAAAAAAAAGTATTAAAAGAGATAAATAAAATGACCAATGAAAAAGTCTAAGCACAATGCGGTTGAGTCATAGTTCTCATAAAAAAAATAATTAATAATTTATGTCTGCCAAAGGCTTTTTAATTATTTAATTATTTTGTTAGTCTTCCTATACCATTAGTTAAAATATCCACTCATATCCTTGAAAAGGAAAAACAGAAGAAGAAAACTCTAAGCTAACTTTTGGTGTAAGAGGTTATCATATCTAGAAATAAAAATTATGAGTTCCCATAATCATGATTCCTATATATAGAATAAACAAAATCTGGTTAGTTTACCATAAATATTTTTAAGAATAATTATCCATCCAAAATTTCCATGAATCAAAGACTTTATAATATTTATCATATTAAATTATTTATCAAAAATAGCATAGTATTTTATCACAGTAAAACATTTTCTTAACTAGGAGAAAGTAAGATTCTCACCTTCTATCTACAAATATAGTTTTGTGAGAAACATTTAAATACCATTCCTAGAGAATATATATATATATATATATATATATATATATATATATATTTTAAGATTAAACTAGAAAAACATGGTATTTTTATATTGTAGTAAACGTGCAAATAAACAATCAAATTTCAAATTTTCAAAAAATCAAACAAAAATCAAACTTTCTCTAATAAAGAATTACTAAGTTTAAATCTCTACCATGCCACATTTAATACTTATCATTAACAAGTATGGCGGCTAACAGAGCTATAATATCCAAACTTTCTGTGTCAAACTCTAAAAAAAATGGCCAATCTAAATCTGTCGGAAAATTATGACATGAAATTTTGTAACGGTTTTATATTATTAAGAAAAGAAAAGTTCTTTTTATATAGTGGTGGTGATACATCACCAATAGTGTAAGTGGTAGAAGCAAATTTGTACGAATATTTTATAACGACTAAAACATAAAATTCAAATAATAACTATTTGACCATAAAAATAGTTTAAACTTATGATTTGATCCACTAAAGTCTAAATGTTCTATTCACTCTTTCTCACGTGAATAAGCCACTTTAATAGCTAAGTTGCTATCAGCTTAGTGTTACTTTAATTTTCTCCGTAATACATTGATCAATGACTTTTAATTAGTATATTATATATTCTCATTCACTAAGCACTTTCATAACCACGTCACTTATCAAACACCAAAAAGAATTAATATCAACAAAGAGAAAAAGAAAAAGAAAGTGTATGCACCTAAATGTGTGTACATCCATCAACATCTTTAATAAAGAAAAATACTCGTAATGATGGCATGAAGTTTGTATGTAATAAAAGGTTATACAATACAACAATCATATTTTTGTTAGGCTCAAAAGTTACATGAAGAAACCTATATTTGGTACGAAAATAAAGAAATAAAAAGAGTGGAGAAGTAAAGAAAGAAAGATAAAAGAGAGAAATGAATGAAAATAGAAGTTATGGAATGGGAAAGAAATAGGAATTCAAAGGCAAACGAAAAGAAGAAAAGAAGAAAAGTAAAATAGAAACATTTATTAATATTATTATTATTATATATATTTTTTAGGTTTTGTTATAAAAAAAATAGCAATATTATTTTTTATTATTGATATTAGTTACTTACTTCGGTATGAATATATATTTTATTACTATTTATAAATTTTTAAGAATATTTAAAAAAATGTTTTTGTTTTATAAATATTAATATTTTATTCTTAAATTTTGTTTTATTGTATTAATAAAAATATTATTTTATCACTAAAAATACTATTTTATTATAATTATCATAATAAAAGAAAAAAAAAGCTTAAAAATATAATATCAGAAAAAGTCAACATTCAGACGTCTTCGTAGTGATAGAATGTGTTTGAAAAGTCAAATAATTTTAACAGAATTTGGTTAAAATGACTAAATTAACGCATTTTTAAAGATGGAGAACTAATTTGGCCTAAAATTTAAAAAATAAAATAATTTCAATTTTCACACTAAAAATTAAGAGACAAAACCATATTTAACTCGCGATATAATAACCCGATCGCCTGCATTTAATTTTATTTTACTTCTTATACCTGCTATCTCATTAAGCACACACCTCATGCGACTCTAATTTTGTTTTTTAGTTAGGTTGCGTTTTACTTTTTGTACCTCGTGATCTGCTTCACACACTCCAATTCCCAAGTGTATAACTTTTCTTTTTACTCCCACATGCTCTCACTCATGCATTTCATATTTTTTATTTTTAATTTTACCATTTTCTCCAACTTAAACTTTACATTTCACATTTTCATTTTTGTAATATTTTATTTTCAATTTCATTTTTAATCCATCAATTTTTTTATATATCTAAATTTTCTAAAATAATAATAAAATATTTAAATTGAAATAAGAATTAAAATACTTTTCAAAAAATATTAAAGATAATTTTCTTTGTTTCACCTTTTGGTATTTACTGACCGCTCATGTTCCATGATACTCATTTTCAAAAATATAAAAGAAAATATATAAAAGTTTTTTTGTATCTACTCGACCATTCGCGTCGCATGATACTTATTTTTTAAAAATATAAAAAATGTAAAATGTAAAAAATGTTTTTGTTGTCTACTAGGTTGCGCACGTCGCGTGACACTCATCTTCAAAAATGTAAACATGTAAAAGACAACTTTAAAAAATTAACAAAGTTAAAGCAATATTTCAACCCTTTTAACAAAGAACTACGTAGTTTTGATTTCTCATTTTTAATTAAAATACGTAGGACCAATGTTAACCCTTGTCGGATCCTTTTCGCTCAACAAATTTTGTTTTTCAATATATTCTTATCTTTTGGAAAAAAAATATTTTAAAATAAACACATCTCTTTGTTCAAATTTAATTAAAGGTAGGCGGATGCTATAGAGTGTTATTATTTCCCTTATTCGAAATTGACTCTCAAACTCAAAATCTAGTTTTCGCGAACTATGTTTTTATCTTTATGACTTTTTATCGTTTTTCATAATAAACAATTCAAATTTCTATTTTCATGTTACAAAAGAAAGTAAACCTTATTAAATAATTGTTATTTTTTTAATTTATGTGTAAGTGTAAGAAAATGTTATAGTAAGTAAAGTTGTTATTTCAAACAAAATCTTTTTTTTTTTTAAAGTTGATATGAAACATTACAAGTTGTATGCATACCAAAAAATAGAAAAACATTACATGAGTGTCGTGATTTTTGTTTTCTCCTCGTTTTTCCACATGGTCAAACAAAAGTAAAGATAGTATAAATTTCGTATTTTTTTTTTCTCTCCACCTAACCTTTTCTTTCATTCTATTTTATTTCAAACCTTTTTTTGTTTTTTTTTAAAAAAGAAAAAAAAAAAAAAAAAAAAAAAAGTCTTTGTATAAAAAGATTTCAAACTATTATCATTCTTTGATCTCTTCTTAACAACCCATAAATCCCTGTCAACAATTGGCTCTAAATTTAATATCACCCTTCACCATGGACACAATCTTCATATCAACCCAAACATGCGTCTTTAAAATGTCGTATATGCCAAACAAAATTTACTGACTTGGTTTATATTTTAGTTCGATTTGATGTTGAAAACCCGTATCTAAACTTTATTAGATGAGAAAAATAAAAACTACTTTAAATAATTTCAAATTATATATGAATTATAAATGTATATTAAACTGCACTTGTCAAATGCTTCATCTCGGAACTTTTCCACAACCTGATTTCATCTATGCCATGAAAAGCTATTACTTTATCATGATATTGGAAAGTCAAAGTATGAGTACTATTGCAGCCCAAACCTAACCTCGAGGGTTTCAGACCCGCGACCTCCTGATCCAGAACGCACTTTATCATGATATTGGAAACTCAAAGTATGAGTACTATTGCAGCCCAAACCTAACCTCGAGGGTTTCAGACCCACGACCTCCTGATCCAGAACGCACTGGCATGGTGACGATGCTTTAGAGAAAGAGCATGGAGAAAGAAGAGGAAGCACGAGAAGAAGAGATCAAGGAGAGAAGATAACTCGAAGGTAAGTAACGCATAAACTGATCTTATTATTATTCTGTGTGTTTGTTAACTGGTGCTGTACAAAGGAGGAGATCTATTTAAATAGTCTCCGTGAGAAGGAAGAAAAGGGTAAATAGAACCCTAACTAACATCTAACAGAAAGCCCTAACAGAAAACCTTCAAGCCCTAACAGAAAACCCTTGATCGAGGGTTTTCAATACCTTCCCCTCAAGCTGGATGATGGATGTCCATCAGTCCAAGCTTGGGAAGAATGGTTTTAAAAGAAGTGTGATGGAGAGCCTTTGTGAAAATATCCGCGAGTTGATCATCGGAGCGAATCGGCAGCAAGTGGAAGAGTTTCTTCTGGAGTTTTTCGCGGACGACATGGCAATCAAGATCAATATGTTTCGTACGCTCATGGAAAGTGGGGTTGTGAGCTATTTGTCTGGCAGACTGGCTGTCACAATAGAGAACAACTTGGTGTTGAACACGGAAGTCATGGAAAAGGTAGCTGAGCCACTGTAATTCGCAAGTGGTAATGGCCAGGGCTCGGTATTCGGCCTCTGAAGAGGATCTGGATACAGTACTTTGCTTCTTTCATTTCCAGGAAATCAAGGAGTTGCCCAGGAAGATGTAGTAACCAGTAACACTGCGCCTTGTGTCTAGACAGGTGGCCTAGTCAGAGTCGTTGAAGGCCTTGATTTGAATGTCATTAGTGGCAGCAAAGAAAAGGCCATTGGCAGGACTGGTTTTTAGATATCTAAGGATGTGTTGGGCTGCTTGTTGATGATAGATGGTAGGTGCCTGCACAAATTGGCTAAGTAAGTGTACTGAATAACAAATATCAGGTCTTGAGTTAGTAAGATAAAGCAACTTCCCTATCAGACGTCTATAGGATTCAGGGTCTTTGACAGGATCAGCAGCTTTGTCAAAAAGATCTTTAGTGTTGTTCATGAGAGGAGTCTGGCATGGTTTGCAGTCTAGCATTCCAGTTTCAGATAGGATGTCCAGAGCATATTTTCTCTGGCATAAGTGTATTCCTTTGGTAGATCTAGCCACTTCAAAGCCTAGGAAGTATTTCAGGCTTCCTAAATCCTTAATTTTGAAGGCTTCATGTAGGGAGGCCTTTATTTTATCAATTTCATTCAGGGAGTTTCCTGCCAAAATCACATCGTCTACATACATAAGGAGAACAGTGAAAGTGTCTGATTTTGCTTTAGTAAAAAGAGAATGGTCAGATTGGGATTGAGAAAAACCAGCAGAAACAAGAAAAGAGGATAGTCTAGCAAACCATTGACGGCTGGCTTGTTTCAGGCCATAAAGGGATTTAGTTAACCTGCAAACTTGTCCTGGTTTAGGAACTTGAAGCCCAGGAGGTGGATTCATGTAAACCTCCTCACCAAGGTTGCCATGTAAGAAGGCATTATCCACATCAAGTTGGTGCAAATACCAATTTTTAGTGGCTGCAATGGCTAATAACAGACGCATAGTAGTAAGTTTAGCAACAGGGGAAAGGGTATCAATGAAGTCAATCCCCTCTAATTGAGTATACCCTTTAGCTACAAGCCTGGCCTTGTGTCTTTCAATAGTCCCATCAGATTTATATTTGATTTTAAAAATCCATTTACATCCTATAGGTTTCTTTCCTTCAGGTAGATCAGTAAAATACCAGGTTTTATTGTCCTCTAGAGCTTTTATTTCTTTATGGATAGCATCAGTCCATTTGGCATCTTGGGAAGCTTCTGCATATGTTTGTGGTTCATGTGTAGCAATTATAGCTAGAGTATATTTAAGGTGTTCCTTTGACAAAGATTTATAAGAAAGGACAGAACTAATGGGATAATTAGTCTTATGGATAGATCTATTATGAATGAAATGCTTGGGGTTCATGGAATTGTTCACCTGGTGTAAGTAATCCTTCAAAAAGGTAGGTGGTTTCCTCTGCCTTTCTGACCTTCGTAGAATCACATTTTCAGATTCTTGATCATTGTTGTGTGGGAGATTAATGTCATAATGGCTGGTAGAATCATCACTGGTTGTGTCTGGAATGGATTTTGTTTCTGAATCGCCAATGTCAGTTCTGGGAAGAATCTGATTATCAACTCTGATATCTTTGGGATAGTTGTCAATTTCATCAAATAGGAAATTCAGGTCATGATCCTCACTGTCAGTGGACTGGATGCGCTGATTAACAGTTTTGTAAGGGAAAACATTCTCATAGAATATCACATTTCTAAATATAAAAATCTCTCTGCTTGAAGTGTCAAGGAGAACATAGCCTTTAATACCAGTTTTAAAACCCAAAAACACGCATTTTCTAGCTCTAGGATCAAGTTTAGTTCTATTACATTCAAGGGTACTAGCAAAACATAGAGTTCCAAAAACTTTAAGATTGAGGTAAGTGGGAGGCTTTTTATACAAAATCTGATAGGGACAAACATTACTTAATACAGTAGTGGGCAATCTATTAATGATATGAACAACATGATTTACAGCATAACACCAATAGGCTTTAGGCAAATTAGACTGAAATAGAAGACAACGAGTAATATTGAGAATGTGCTGGTGTTTTCGTTCCACAACAGAGTTTTGTTGGGGAGTTTCAACACAACTTCTTTGATGATTTATCCCATAAGCATTGTATATATCAACACAATTAAATTCTGGACCATTATCAGTTCTAAAAGATTTAATAGTCTTATCAAACTGATTTTTAACATGAATTATAAAATTTTGGATAAGTTTTCTATTTTCAGATTTAGAGTGCATAAGAAAGATCCATGTGTGTCTAGAGTGATCATCAACCACGGTTAAGAAATATCTATGACCATGAACAGAGGGAATGGTTATGGAGCCCCATATATCAAGATGAATAAGATCAAAACAAGCATTAGAAACAATATCACTTTTATAGAAAGGCAATTTATGCTGTTTGGAAATATGGCATGTATCACAAACATCAGAACCTTTAGATTGAATGTAAGGAAAAGTTTTACAGATTTGTTCAGTAATTCTACGGGCAGGATGCCCAAGTCTATAGTGCCAAGTATCTATATCAACTTTAGAGCAGTTAAGGACAGTATTAGGAAAAAAATCAGTAATCTTGGTGACAGGAACAATATCAAGATAGTAGAGACCCTGACTGAGATTAGCTTGTCCAATCATCTGTGATGTAATAATGTCTTGTATCTGACAGCACTCAGAAGAAAATATTAGATTACAGTTCAAATCTTTGATTAAGGTTTGAACTGAAATTAAATTGAAATGGAATTTTGGAACATATAGGACATTAAAAAGAATTAGACTATCAGAGAATTGAACTGTTCCAGCAAAGTAGGCAGTGACATCATTATTATTAGGCAATTTTATCTTCACAAGTTTTATTTTGAAAAAGGTAGTGAAACAGTCTTTATTGTGTGCAACATGATTTGTTGCACCAGTGTCAAGAATCCAAAGATTGTTACCTTGTGGATTCCTGTTCGAGTCATTATCACGCTTTTGTACTTGATTGATGTTGTGTCCAGTACCCTCAGAGTCATAAAGGAGTCTTAGAAGTTTCTGCATTTGTTCTGTTGTGAATCCTTTGATAGATTCATCTTTCATTGGTTGTTTGTCAGCAGAATCTTCCCTCATATTGAGATTACAAACCTGTTGTTCCCTCTTTTCTTGGCTGCCCTTTTCCAGAGTATTATTGCTGCCATCATTCCTTTGTTTGTACCAAGGTGGGTACCCATGCTTAGAATAGCATTCTTCAACAGTATGGTTCATCTTATGGCAGTAAGAACACTGCTTGCCATAGTTAGGATTTCTTTCCCTTCCCCTTCCTTGAGACTGGGGCATGATGCCTCTTCCTTGACCTCTCCAATTGCCTTGATCTTAAGACTTTCCATGTCTTTCAGTGGCGTTAAAGAGAACTTTTCCTTCAGTCCCTAGGCTGGCAGCACCATTATTTTGTCTTTCTTGTTGCATAATAAGAGAGTAGACTTTGTTTATATTGGGAAGAGGATCTAAGAGCAGGATTTGAGTCTTTACTGTATTGTAGCTGTCATTAAGACCCTTTAGAAAGCAGATCACATACTCAACCTCTCTCTGTTTTATGAAAATTTTGGAAAGGTTGCAGTCACAAGATTTACCACAAACGCAATTAGGGATAGGACGTAGGAATTCCAATTCCTCCCAGACAATTTTTATATCTGTAAAGAATTGGGTGATGTTTCTCTCCCCTTGCTTGGCAGAATGTATCTCTTGGAGAAGATTAGAAATTCTGAAGTAGTCCCCCTTAGTGAACCTTTCTTTCAGGTCCTTCCATAGATCCCTTGCAGATTCTATGTAAATAACACTCTCAGCAATCTGAGGTGAGAGTGTTCTGATAATCCAAGAGAGAACCATAACATTGGCTCTCTCCCAAGCTTCATACAGAGGATCATCTTTGGTAGGAGTCTTGATGTTGCCATCCATGAACTTCAACTTATTTTTGGACAAAAGGGCTCTTCTCATATTCCAGCTCCAGGAATTATAATTGGTTTCATTCAGAGAAGGTGTAGTATGACCTATCCTGGATTCTCCCCAAGATGAATATAGTATGGACTTGTGGGAATTAAAGATTGGTCAAGATCCAATCTTTCCATCTGCTGCATTGATTTTTCTTCCTTGAATTCCTGATTGTTGGTTTTGTCTTCCATGCTGCAAGATTCGATCTTGCAATTTGTAGATTGATAGAATTAGGAGACAGAGTGCGCAAACGAAAACAGAGCAGGCTATGCACCTGCTCTGATACCATATTGCAGCCCAAACCTAACCTCGAGGGTTTCAGACCCACGACCTCCTGATCCAGAACGCACTGGCATGGCGACGACGCTTCAGAGAAAGAGCATGGAGAAAGAAGAGGAAGCGCGAGAAGAAGAGATCAAGGAGAGAAGATAACTCGAAGGTAAGTAACGCATAAACTGATCTTATTATTATTCTGTGTGTTTGTTAACTGGTGTTGTACAAAGGAGGAGATCTATTTAAATAGTCTCCGTGAGAAGGAAGAAAAGGGTAAACAGAACCCTAACTAACATCTAACAGAAAGCCCTAACAGAAAACCTTCAAGCCCTAACAGAAAACCCTTGATCAAGGGTTTTCAATACCAGAATAAGTTTTCTAATGGAAAGTTTTGTACATCTGTGGCATTATTAAAATGATATATCTCACACAGTCATTGTCTTCTTAAATCATTGACAAAAACATAAACAAATAGCTTTTACAAAATTCACATAGTACTTCACATTGTTGCGTACCATTGTTTTTGACATTTGAAATCTCGTACCTAAATTTTAGATTTAAAAAATAAAATTTATTTAAAATATTTTATTCAATAAATTTGCTTTCGGATGCATTGAACTATTAGGAAAATGATCATTTGATATCTATTTTTTTTCTTGTTAACAACCATTTTGATATATTTTTTAATAAAAAAATATTACATTCTTTTTAATAACAAAATATTATATTCAGATGACAAATAATAATAATAATAATAATAAAGAAAATAAAATAAAGTTTCAAAATAAAATTTTGATATGAATGGTTCTACAATAATTCTATAATTTGTCAAAGTATTAATTATTATTATGCTTCTAGATCCAAGTTAAGTTGAGTCAGTATGAGTCCAAATTTAAATGAAAACTTGGGCCTAAATCTATGCAAGTTAACCTAAGTCCATAAAGAAGACAATTGGTCCCAACCTCGATAAAGTTGAGTTGTCCTACAGACTTATATTGAGTTGACTCAACTATAATCAAGGGTCAAGGCAAGTTGGTTTCAACTTAAGTCAAATCAAGTCAGTCTTAACCTAGGTCAAAACAAATAAGCCCAAACCTAGGTTGAAAAACATTTATATAAACAAGTCAAGTTGAATTAATTTGTGTCTAGATTGAGACTAGGCGACGTTGTTTAGTCGAGTTTGGGTATGTAACATCTATACAATTTTTTTTTTCAAAAACACTATTTGAAATATTTATTTTATTTATGAGTTATATAAATATTTGTTATTTTATGAAAATAATATAGATATTTTATTAATATATATATATATATATATATTGATTTTAAATATATATTTTATCACACACTAGTTTACTTATTATTAATTTATTCAATTATAATATTAATTTAAATATTTATATTTTATTTACGTATAGCAAATAAATATAATGATAATAATTACTGTGGAATGATAAAGTTTATGATAAAATAAATATTTTATTTATGTAGTTGGAGATAAGACCTTAAAAATTTAAATGAGTAAATATTATTGGAGGAGTAAAATATATGTTGTAAAAAATTATGTAAAAATTATAAATGTGTGTTTTTATCAAAATTCAAGTATAACATAGTTATCTCTTAAATGATAAATAAATTAAATATGTAAGGAAAAAGTTGTCACGGGATCGAATTATAAACTACTCACGTTGGATCGAATTGGACCGGACCTAGGTTGTTTCTAATTCAATCAAGATTGGGTTTAACCTAATCCAATCAAGACCATGTTGCGCCAGACCAATTAAAATCAGATTTAACTGGCCCTTTTTAAGCATAATCAGACCAAGCCTAGTACATTTGAGGTGGCCAAACCAAGGTCAAAACGAGTTGGTTTGCACCACATTTGAGTGGAATTAGTATAGACTCAAATCAAGTCAAATCTAGTTGGTTGATGTTGAGTTGAATTTAGGTAGGATCAAGATAGACTACACTTGACCACATCAGTCCAAGTCAAGTTGAGTTTGTATTTGACTCATACATCAAATATACATTGGTTTGAGATCGTGTCAAGTTGAGTTGGGTTGTTCGCATTAAGTTGATCCCATGTGAAATTTAATATAATTAACAAAAATTAATTTAATCATATTTTAATCCAACTTAATTATATTAAAAAAAATTCAAATCAATATAATCTAGTTAAAATATATGTAAATTTTAAAATCAATATATTTTATCGAATTCGGGTCTTTTGAAAAATCTAGCCAAATCACCCCTGCATATCACAAAGTATTATGCTGAAAGATCCGTTGACAATAATGACTACAATTTTTTCTCTTCTTCAGTGAGGAAAACAGATGAATATCCCTAATGGTAGATAACATGTGTTAGTTGCATACAAAGAAAATAATGGCAGAAGAAATTTCAAAGAAAAGAAGCTTCAAACATAATATTTTTTCTTTTGGATCAGAAAAGTTGTTCTTTTCTTCTTAAGAAGAATTATCCAACCAACAATTGCATGGTTGATGGCAATAATAATGATAATAATGAAAAAAAAAATCATCTCAAAAGGAGATATTTACTCATAACCAACAGAATGCCTTGTTAACACTCCATTGGACAAAATCTTGGTTCAAAGCATCAATATTATTTGTAATTTTTTATTTAATTTTTCAGTTCTAACTCTTAGATCATTGATATAGGAGTCATGATCACATATTCAACTCTTTTTCTCAATTCCAAACACAGAAAAATTTTACCCGCATAAAATTACACATGATGGAAGTGAATTTACCTCATCTTTATCTAAAACTGTTTTCCTTTTTGAAAATTTCTACTTGACTATTCCCAGTTCCAAAACCAATTTTATTTGAATGTACAAGTTAAAGTTTTGTCATGAAGTGAATCCTTTAAATCAGCCAAGGTTTTTTCAGAATTATCTAGTGTTATGTCTCGTTCAAATGTCATTTGGTTTATAAGATTCACATTTTATAATTTCTATTTGTGTTTAATTTTTTACAACTTAAGAATTTTATTATTTCTAAAGTATAAAGTTAAGATCTTCCTTATATCTTATCCTATTTCAATTACAGTTTTTTTTTTTTATGAGATTTAGAACTTCAATTTTAAGACCATTCTTATGTGTTAATCTTTTCAAATTTTTACGTTCGAAACCTGCCAACTCACCGATCGATGTTCAGACTCTAATTAATTTTACCATAAATGATCTGCAATTACTTTTGACCTTTGGTACCCTCAAAAGTGACTTTATGCGAATTTCTCGGGTACATCATTAAATTTTCAAAAACACTAACATACGCATCGTTAAAGTCCTTGCACACCCTACACGGTTAAACAAAAATAGGAAAATTCCTTTTTTACGCGGATTGGAGTGACAATTCACTTATTAAAGAAAATGTATTATAAAGAAAAAAAAAAGAGAGATTATGGAATAAAATAATAAATATAAAATATATATAAAAAATTGTTGGTATAAAAATGATACTGCCCAACAGAATATATGTTTATTCCATCGTCATAACAAACAAATAATCGTCGCCCAATTTTCCTGTGCCCATAAAATGTTCATCTCCATAATTACCAAACAGAAATGTGTGTTTTTGCATGTTCATCTCCATACTGAAACTTTTTTTTTCCCTCAAAACTACACAAGAGAAACAATGTGTGTTTTCACCCTTATCTATATGTGATTTTGCATGCATACGATAAACGAAAATGACAAAAGAACAAATGAGAAATATTAAAAAGAGTACAATTGGCTTACAATCAAATACAAATTCTTAACAGAAACATACTTTTCTAGTCTGTTTTTCATCGTAATGAATAACTTACCTAGTTTAACTTGAAGGTACATCATATAGCAAGAATTCGTGTCAACTTTTGTCGCAGACAAACCAGTCCAATTGCAGAAATGAAAGTTACAAACGTCTTTATGTAGCAAAGATAAATCTTGCATCGTCCTAATTCCTAATGCAAGAAACATTCACTGCAAAGGACCATCTCCAATGTTAATTGTTCAGACACAAACCTAAAATGGGTGGTGGTGAGTACTGTAATATTCATAGGTACTTTGGAAGAACATCTACCTTACATGCACAGAACACACATGCATGTGATTACAGGTTACGTCATTAGACAGCCTTAAACAGTTTTTGAATTATTAGATTCTCACTAATCTCAAGACAACAGTGGTGTAGAATGACATTTGGTTCTTTCTTCACCCTTTTCCCAACTACGGTGATAAAATACACAAGGATGCACAATTCTAAGCTAGTAGACAAATTTGAAATGACTACAAGAAAATTTGAGAGTGGAAAATTAGGTTTGAATGAATTCTTATCCCTTCTATGATATGTAATTATTCTCATTTTGACCTCTTTAAAAATCCAGCCTTCATTGGAACAGGAAAAATATATACTTTTCTTCAGTCGTAAACTTATTACCATGTTATGTGATTTCAAAACTAGTAGACATCGAAAAGAAAGCGTGATATTTCCTAAAATAAAATTAAAAAATTCTACTGCATAAGAGAGGTGTTGAAATAAGATTTATAGGAACACACAAAAAAACAGTATTTCATCGCAATTGTAAGGACCTGAAATTTTATTTAAGCCTAAATGTTGACTATATTACTATAATGCAATATGCTCATTGTGACAAGTATATATTTGAAAATACAAATACCACATTAAGACATTATAAGTAAAACAAAATCCTAAAAGGGGCAACCAAAGTTGAAATGCTTGACCAGGCTGAATAAAACACAGGGATATTTCAAGTTTTCAACCATACTGTTGTAAAATGCATAAAAACAACAAAGTCATGCGAAAATTTCACGGCTCCATCATTTTCTAATAAAAAGGGGGGGGTTTTTATAGCGTTAAAAATATGACTTTGTTAAGCTTTACCTCTTTATGTATATTTTATCAAGACTCTACATTTGCCTAAGGAAATGAAGAGGAACTATCGTAAAAAAGTGTAGAGAGTCCCTTCATTTTACCACCTTCAATCTGGCTAACAAAAGCTAAAGCAGACACATTTATTCTGCCCCCCAACATCTTTCATGCATATCAGAAACCTAATCATCTCACATTAAAATTGATAAAAAGACACTGTCTACATTTACCCTTTTTCTTCTATTTTTGCCTATAGCTAGATTAGTACAAATCTATGCAAACAAGTAATGATACAAGTAACTAACGAAAAAATAGTATCCAGCATGTGGGCTTCCAAATACTCGCACCTAGACAACCTTTATCGGCACCTCTGATGAAGTTCAATAATGCCAACTAATTATAAGCTCAACACAAACAGGTCCTAGAAGAACAACCTTGTCCTATACCTATGGTTGTTTCAGAGAAAAAGTTATCAGTCCTCAAAAATACCTCAACCACACATGGGTGGTAATGTATAAAGTGAAAAATGGAACTTCTAGTTTAGGACATTTACTCACTCAACAATAATTAAACCAAATCGTAAATCTCAATCCTTACAAATACTGCACCAAAGAGATGCAGATACAGGGACATTTCGCGGTTCCTCTAAAAACCTAAACTTTATCAGTTATCAGAATCACTTACCAGATTGAAGCAACCAGAAGTTCCACCTGCCCCACTGGGGAAATGATAGAAAAGAAAAAATAAAGCAATGACCCCTCCCTTGTAGTACAAAATGCCCGATTACAGCAAGACAGAAAGGACAGGGAACCAAGTACGATAACGATTATACCTGAGAGACACAAGAACCGACCTTGGCTCCAGCACATATTATCATGTAGCTTCCGTACACATCTTTCAAAAATTCAATCGCAATCGTTCATTAACCAGAGTACACGATGCAGACGTGCAGTACAGCACTTCTTCCCCAACACAATCCAACTAAGAAAGTAGTAACAACAAAAATTGTCTATCATTCATAGAATAGATATCCGAATAAACTCTTCCAGAACCCAAATTAATGTGCAGATTGAACAGAAGGGACAACATCAAAGACAAAGGAACACGTTTAGGGTAGAACGTAAAACAAAATGAAACAGATCGATTGTTAATACGCTCTAAGGTGTACCCTAACCTGGTTTAAACAAAGAAAACTTCAGATCACACTACGCATATATATGTTAGTCGGCAAAATGAACGGTGAAAAGTAAACAAGGGTTTCATTTCAATAATTTGAAGGTGGAGGAGGACGAGGTGGGGGTCCCCAGAACACGTCACCATTGTTAGGGACCAAATTATACACCGGCATTGGAACTTGTGGCGGCTGATCACCCTGAGAAGGTGGTGGAGTTCCGCCGCCACCACCTTCATTCACCTCTTGCATGTCCTCTTCGCCTTGTTCATCCTCCAAGGGCAATCTCTCATAGGTAGCATTAGCGAAGGTGGCAGCCACAACCATCACGGCTCCCGAGGCGACAAGGGGCCCCACCACGCTTCCGCCGACGACCTGCCCCTGCCCTCCGGCGAGGTACACGGTTAGTCCGGTGGCCTCCGGCGGGGACGGCGCCGGCAGAAACGCGCCGGAGAGGGAGAGAATCTCGAACCTCCCCTGCAGCGTGATGACGCCACCGGGAGCGGCGGGCTGGCGCAGCGTGACGTTGGTGACGACGCCGTTGCCGCTGAGCACAGACACGCCGCGGTGGCGGCGCGTGGCGAAGGTGGCAATGCACTCCGCCACGTCGCTGCCTCCGCTGATTTCGAGGATGTGGCTGCGCAGCGCGTTGGGGCTCTCCTTCGTTATCACCACCGGCGGCTTCGGCTTGTTCTTCGACCCCGGCGGCCTGCCCCTGGGCCGCCGCCCGCTGCTAAGGTTCTGCTCGTCGCCGTCGTTGTTGTTGGCGGGGTTGTCGTCGTCCTCCCCAGGGTTGACGTTGGTGTTACTGTTGCCGCTGTTGGTCGGAGTAGCGTTGTTGGCGTTGTCGCCGCTGTCTTGCTCTCTGGGCTGAAGCGATGAGTTGGGATCATTGGGTCTCACCGCCACGTTCCCGGTCCACCAACGGTTCGCCATCTAGAAGGTTCCTTCTGACTATGACCAAAACCTGAAACTCTATTCAGATCTACGTGAGCCCAAACACAAAAAGAACGGGTTTTGGGGTTGGTTTAGCAGTGAGGAAGTGTATACGAGTTCCAACTCACATACACGTAATATGACAGAAGAGAAAGTTCCCAAGGAAGCGTTTGGAATGATGCAATCTGAGTTGTGTTGGTGACAGGTAGCTAGCTAGCTAGGTGTTTGAGTAAATGCTTTGAGTTGGTTCAAAGTTCAAAGGGAAAAACGGATGATAGATATTAAGTAGAAAGGGATGAGATTTGAAGCGTTTCGTGATGACTTTCCCTGAATTGGTTCGCAGTTTCCTGCAAAAGTTTCCTTTTTTGTCTCCCGGGGAAGCGGTTCAAAGTTTTCTACCTGCACTCCTCTGCGAACTAAACAACACACTTGGTTCAAAACAAAAAGGATTAGACCAAGTTGTGCTGAGACATGATTACTACAGGGATGGGTTCAATTCACACACCATACCAAACCAATTTTATGTTTCCTAGAGGACAAAATTTGTTTCTCCCATGAATGTTTAGTGGGAGACTCCCCAATCATATTATTAACTCTGTAAAAAAAACATTAAATCTTTACATTAATATTAAATAATTACTCTTCTTCTGTTTTAATAATGTCTTTTTAATTTCTCTTTTAACTTTATCACTAATATTTAATTCCACTACTGACATCTTACTCTGTCATCTTTTATGTTAGCTCTTCTATGTTAACATAACACTCTATTTTAATTATATATTAATTCTTTTCGGTTCATAATAAATGATAAATCATTAAATACAATAATTTAATAAAAAGGCAAGTCCATTAAAAGGTAGGAAATCAAATTCACTCTTAATAACAAGTAAAACATAAATATAACTAACCCAAATAAAAAATATATGTATTTATTCAAAAAAAATGCCTAAATGAAAGTTAATAAATAAATTACCAGACGAATTATCATATTTTATTGAATTATTTATTGGTTCTTTTATTTTACTATATTCTCAATAAAACGAAAAAAAAAATTATCTTTCTTACTTTTGCATTATTGAGGAGAGAGTTTCCTTATAAATTATAAAAAAAAAAAATCTTTCACCTTATATGTTTCTCAAATAAATAACCAAAAGTACTTTTTTTTCTATTTTTTTCCATTAAACCCCGCAAAATCGACTATGAAAAGTCCTGATACACGGTGGCGTAGTTGCAGGGTTTAGTTCAAAAAAAGTTAAGCGAAAAGGGGAAAAGGTCCGATAGCAATAGCATTTAGCATGGTAATTTCTTTAACGAGAGATTTTATTTTAATAATAAAAATATTGGTTCGACATAAATTTTACAGTTTTAAAATATGAAAAACACATTTAAATAATTCAACATTAAAATAATATTTTGTTGATATCACTCTCAAAGAGAACGCTCGTAACGGATTCTCATCCTCTCTAGTTATTAAAGACATTTCATCCATTAAACTTAGTTTACTAAACAACAAATCGTAATTAAGTTGTACTAACTATAACGGTTAGATTAATAACTGCTCGCCGTAATAGAGTAGGAAATAAAAAAAAATGATGAAAAAATAAAATTGAAGATTATCTTTTATTTTTGTATTTGGTACTTTGGATTGGATGGATGATGAGAACCGAGCCAAAAGGCTCGAGCACCTCGTGGGGTGTGGGGGTTGACTTGAAACAGTGACAATGAGCTATGAAGGGATTGCGTGTCGGCTTCCAAAATAGTACAATTTAATTATTTTCACTTAGCTAATATATATTTAAAAAAAAATGAGTCTTCTATGACTATTCCAAATTTGGAGAATTTGTTTACATAGAGTGAACAAATATTTTTATTTTAATATTTCATCATACATGATCGTGGTTTGGGAATTTGTTTCAAGCAAATAGAAAATTGATTTGACAGTCATACATGTAATTGGGATCATTAAACTGAAAAAAGAAAAAGAGACAACTTAATTGTAAATTTAAGAACTCTTGTACGAAAATAGATATATTAGATTAACTTTTTAGTTCTTTAATTGTTGTCTTTCTTGTGGTAAGAGATGAATTTGTATATATCATGAATAAGAAAACAAAATCGATGTGTTGCTAATAATTATGAATGTGAGTATGAATAGAGATACAAAGTTACTGTTTAACAAATAAATCAAATTAGATGTTGTGGAATGTTTGTTCTTTAAATAGGTCAGCACGTTAAATAACTTTTGAATATTGTGGGTCTAACACGAAAATAAAATGTCTGACCTAACCTGTATTTAATAAGACTAAGCTTATATGAAAATAACATGGGAACACATCTAAAGAAAATGTAACGGCCAAAGATGGTATTTTAGAATTGGTGTCATATTAAAAATAATGGAACTCAAATATTTTAGTAATAAGATATTAAGTATAAATATAAATTTTATAAACAAGTTCTATTATTTTTAAAAATTTTGTTCTCTAGAGTTATTTTTTTTCTTTTTATAAATTTTAACTTTCTAATTATCTATTTGAATACCTAAAATTATCTATGTGATCCTCGCGGCGAGATCTTCAAGATTGATAGATCAATTTCTGTGTTTGAGTAAGTTAATTTTCAACTCTTCTTTTAGTTAATTTATGTTTTTGCTTGCATGCGTCTCTTTTAGGGTGCATATGTCCTTTTGGTATTCTTTTTGCTTCTTTGTAGATCAATGATCACGAGGGTATGATCTGATCGTCTATATGATATTTATATGTGTAGATAGAGTATTCCATGACTTAAGAAAGAAATTTGAGTTTTTAGAGTCGATTGAGCTACTTCATCAAGTAAGGGAAGTCATTATTAAACTTGTGTTTATTTGAGTGTTTCTGATTTGTGCATTTTCTTGGATTCATAAAGTCTGAATTGGTGTGATTTTGATTGGTTAGTTTTGTTTAATTGGGATTGTAATTTTTGTTGTATGTTGTTGATTGATCTAGTGGTAATTGGGATGTGTAGAATTTGATTCATTGATTAAATTGGTACCGACTCATATGATTCAAAGACTCTTTTAAGGCATTATGTAAAGGAGAATACCAATTTGACCATAAAACAGGTCTAGATTGTCCAAAAACTTCAAATTGCTTTTGTCTTAATACATTTCATTTTTTTATAATAACCTACAACTAATCCCAAATATCTTGTCTATGTTCATTACTAAATATCAAAACTTTCATAATTAAAAGAGAGTGAGATTTTGATCTTTCAATATTAAATAGCTTAAAAAAACATAAAAAGTTTAGAAAAATGATTAAACATTACAAAGTAGGATCACATGCATTAACTGAGTAAGAAAAATATTTAAATTTAAATATATTTTGTCAAAAATTTTGAACTTTAGACAACAATCAACTAGAAATACATGTTTGTGGTCCACAAACATAATATATATGTGACATTTAGGGATTGAAGATAAATATCTGTTTTATTTGAATCATTGTAGATAATATCGTTGATTTAAGTTATTTGTATGTAGCTATTGCTTCTTGTGTGAATAGATAAGTCTTTAGTGGTAGTGGAATTTTTTTTGTTGGTAGCTCATAGTTTAAATAAGAGAAAATAGTAAATTATAATAGTGTTGAATTATAATTAACTTGTTGTGATGAAGTGTTAAACCATTGTTTGATTGTATGAATAAGTGAAATTAAACTGTTTTGGATTATTTACATTTGATCGATTGTTGAAATAAAAAACGTGAAGAAAATAGTTTTCTATATATATAAATAATTGTTTTATTTTATAATTTGAATTATATGATGTACAAAACTATATGAACCAAGTATAGTAACTTCTCAAGGAAGAAATACTTTACTCCATTGAGTTTAGGATTTATTGAAAGATGATTTGATGAGATTATCTATGTGGTATACAAAAAATGTCTAATTGTGAGTCTTAAATAATACTAAATAAGTAGGTCGTACAAAAATTATAAGAAAAAAAAAGATAGCAATAAAAATAAACACAAAAAATCCTGTGGCATTACAACTTTGACAGGAGAAGTTTTGAACCTATGTTTTGTACTTAACATTCATTAATGATCTGAGAGGATTGAATTACAATCGATTTTGGTGAATTTCACGTGCTTGTTTTAACAGGAACACGTGTGGCTTAAAGAGGAACTCGTGAGAAATATGGGTCCATCTAAATTAATTTCATTTTGAAGATAAATTTGTGATACTTATTACCATTACCAACCATCAATTATTATGCTTTCTTTCTTCTTTCTCAGTCCCTTCCCCCATCATCTATTTAATCTATTCACTCCTACACCCTGTGTATTCCTTACAACAACTTATTTCTATTCATACCAAAAATATATTTTTTCAATTTCAATCAAAATAAACCACTTTTAATTTTATCTGCTATAATTAAATTAATGTTAATTCATCCACAATTACAAGCCATTAAACTTCATAATCTCTAATATTACATGACACTTATTAATCAATCTGTTTTAAAAGTTAAACAATTTCTTAATTAGCTTTCTTGTTCTTCTTTCTTCTTTAGATGTTTGAAATTGATAAATTTTGTATGGTTAGTGAATATCTCGAAGTTAAGTAATTATTGTTTTTAAGTAACTTGAGTTTTTAAATTATTCATAAAGTTTATTATTAAGTTTTAATTTTTAATTTCTAGCTGTATTTTTAAAAATAAAATGTATATGCAGTACAAAATTATTTATTCTGTTCAAGTTAAAATTATAAAAAATGAAATGGATTCACCTAGACAAAATTATAAGCAAATAAATATAAAATTTGTCATCGTTACATATTTTAAATAATTATTAATGAAAATATATTTTTTAATTTTTAATTTTTTTTTTTCAAATTACAAATTATTTTCAAAATAAATTCATTTTAATATCTGTTTTTGTGAAGTCTAACGTCCACTTAAATAATTTTGTCTAATGTAGATCTTCATTTTAATCGTCTGTTCGATGTTCCTATGACTCATTAGAGTCAATGTTTAAGTTAGCAATAGTTAATAATTAGTGTTGTAATAAATGCAAGTGAAAAGTTTCAACAAGCTTGCCTTTGATTTCTATTAATAGTTTTGTACATGGGTTTGTGATTAGAGTTGGCCTAATCATGGTTCAATTGTGTTTTATTAAACTTGATTACAAACTTGTTTAGGATAATTACAAAGCTTGCTTACTCAAGCTGTCGTTCGACAATGCTACTATGCGACATCGTACACAAACGTGGCTATTGGTTATTCTATGGTATATATCTTCATAATATTTGAAGAGATCACCACCTGGACGATTGACGGTCAGTTGACATCGCACATATCTTCATAAGTTCTAAAGTGATCAACACTTGACGGTTGGTCGATGTCACATATATCTTCATATTCGAGCATCGCAACTGGAACGATTAATGGTCGATCAATGTCATGCAACTACAAAAAAATTCTCAATTAAAAATAAAAAATAGTTAGTCACTATAATGACCAATTTATATACCAGTTTAAAAAATTAAAAATTATTGGTTACTAAAATAGTTATTCTTAAAATAAAAAATTATAATTCATCACTAAATTTGTCACTAATTAATTAATTAGAGACCAATTTAGAGACCAAGTCATTTTGATAGTCAAACCTAAATAACTAATTTTTAGTGATCAATTTCTTTTAATAGCTAAAATCTGATAACTAATTCTTTTAGACCAATTATACTTTTTTTTATTCATGATAGCGATATTTTTAGTGACCAATAAATTTTAATTTTATAGATTAGTATATAAATTAATTATTATGATTACCGATAAGATTGCCGTTTAAAAATTTACTCGTAGTAAATATTGTTCATAGTTAACGATTCAGTTCTTGCGTAATATAAAAACAATAAATAAATATAATTAGGTAAAATGATTTCTTTGGATATTTTAAAAAATTAATAAAAAATATTAAACTAATACGTATCATGTAATATATATACCCTAAATTCTAAAACTTAAATCATTAATAAAATAAAAGTTATAGATATATACCACAAAAACCAGACTTTATATGAGTTGTTTGAAAGTTTTGCATACTAACTATTTTGTGAATAAATGTTGTTGCATCTGAGGTCAATTCTCATGTTACATCACCAGGTGTCACTTATGTCAATTCACTTATAACATCATTTATGTTTTGTTTGAGTCCGGCGAATGGAAGATTGATACTTGTAATTGAAAAACAAAGTTAAGTTATTATTTTTTGCGTTGGGTTTGTGGATGGGGTAGAAGAATTTGAGAGAAATATAGAGATAACTGTGACAGTGTTCGGATGAAGATATTTCAAAGAAAATTTGTGAATAATTTTATGGGTGTCATAAATTAAAAAATATTTTAATTGATAAAAGTAAATGATTATCAAATTTATTTATGTGTAGAAATTAAATATAAATTTAAATTTAAATAGTAAAAAATATATTTAAATGAAACTGTAATTGTTATTGATAAAAAAATTAAAATTTCAAAAATAGAATTAAAATTATAAACATATTCGTAGGAAATACATTTTTCTTAAATTATAATATGCATATTATTATTTAAATTATTGTTAACAAAAAGGATTTATTATAAAAGTGGTTTGCAAGGGAGATTTATTATTTCTCAAATATATTTATAAAAGAGATTTGTTAATACATTTTCACTTATATATAGAGACATTTTCATGTTTGAATATTGTATTTTGAAACAAAAGTCAAAGTTAATTTCGTCTTTTATCGTATCGTGTATAATATATTTATGTATTAAGATATCGGATCTACCACTTTAAGTTAGTGAAAATAATTAAAAATTATTTAAATTTTAATTCAACCATTTTTAAAATATAAAATAAAGAGTAGTGACAAAATAATTTTTATTAAATAATTTTTAATTATAATTTTAACAAAATTAGAAAAAAGTTTACACACACTCATATGCACTAAGTTCATTAGGGTCTGCATATCTCTTTTAATAAGTGGGAATGGATAAAAACATTCTCTTGCAAATCAATTATTCTAAATCAGTTCAAATACTGGAAATAAACGTGTTACACACATCATCATCGAACAAATGCATAAAAAGTAGATCCAAAAAACAAAAAGAAAGTCATTTAGTTTAATGGAAATAACATAATGTAAAAATAACCCTAAAGTATATTTTTAAAATAATAAATATTTTATGTTATTAAAAAATTAGTTGAAAAAACAAAAATAAATTTTTTATTAAATTTTTTATTTATTTCCAATAATATTTGTATAGTTTTTTTAAAATCTAATAAATAAAATTATTTTAAAAAATTAAATATTAAATATATTATCAAACAATACTCATAATCTATCTTTTTTTCATTTCCAATGAATGTTCACTTCAGTGATATTCTTGGAAAATTAATTACATAACTTTATTTTTTCCAGTAATAAAAAATTGTTAATGATAAAAATATACTAACTATAACTCACTTTTATTTCTGCTCTTCTTTTTTTCTTCTTCTCCTCTTCCAAACTAATAACATTCCTTCAAATCAAATAATCTCATACTTAGGGAAAGATTTTTGTTGCAGGACCCACAACTTCTTTTGAAACTTTTCTTCTCAATCAAGCACCTACCTTCTTTTAGTATGTTTTTTTTTTTATCTTTATTATAATACATTTTCTGATACTGTGTGATTTTTCTAATATTTTAAAATTATTGATTCAATAATATTTCCAGTATCTTAAAAATTAAATTTTTTTTAATATATATTTATTTTTTATAAGGTAAAAACATGTTTATTAAGGAATTAGTTCGAAAAGTGAGAGGTAGAAAAGAAAGTGACAAAGACAGTTATGGGTTCTTTCAAGGTATGATTGAAATATAATAGGTGTTGTTACTCTATTCATATTCCAAATGATATTGGGAAAAAAAACCACTAAAATACATTGGAATAATATAATACATTTTTTTTATTTAAATTGGTATTAAAATTTTATTACAGACAAAAAAAAAGTAAAAATAAATATATCATATGAATGAATTAAGTAATATATATCATTTATTAAAAATATAATACAATATTGTTTTATCATGCTTAATATTTAGTCATTTGAATTGTGAAATAAAAATTTACATATTTTTTAAATGTCTTTTCTTATATCAATTCAGTAGTAATTTAATTCTGTTTGATCTATATATATTCGATATCTTAAAATAATAAAATATTTAAATTGTGTAATAATAATCATAATAGCGTGATTTGAAAATTATAAGCTTGAAATGAAATGCATAGTTTCATTCTATAACAAACCAGACATGATGTAATTGAAAAACAATCATTTTGTCTGAAATCCACTTTTTTATTGGATTAAGTTGTTTAATAGACGCCTCTAATTATCACATTAATTCTAATTATCATATTAATTCATTATAGACTTCAACAGATGGACAAAAACATCAATGATCTATCTAAATTTTATTACTCACTTTTACTCTTGTCCAGGAATAACGGAATTACCTTTATGTACAAACATCGTAAGTAATTCTTTATATTAAAATGTAAAGTGTCGTCTGATTTTGTTGTTACCAACTAGTTTATGTTACAATTTTTTATGGATTACTTCCTAGTAAGAATCATTGTTGTTTCATCACTTTTTTTTTCACGAAATTTGAAAGAAAAACATTAATTGTTTATCAAATAAAAGATAAAATTACACTCCAAAAAATGAATTTAAATATTTAAATATTTAAAAATGAAAATATTTCATTTTAAAAAATAAAGTACAATATCAGTCATGCATTAAAAAGTATATTGCTGTAATTGTAACTAATTTTAAATTCTACTAAATATATACTATTTTTATTATAATCTTAAGTTGTTGATTTTTGTAACCAACCTTGGAAGTAATTTTTACACACTTTGTAGAAGCCAAATCCCAAATAAATTAAAGATAATTTGATTTGCTAGAATGCACCATACTATATATCAACTACATGTAAATTTTTGTTTTTTCTTTAGAAATCATGAGACAAAATATTAATAAAAATAATATTGTGGAAGCTAAAGGTTAAATGAATTAATTGTAATTGAATTATAACACCTAAAATGTTAAGTTTTTCACGTAAAAGAACTAACCAAATATTGTTAGAAATTCAAATATAAGTTTAAATTTGATATGATGTAGAAATGAAAAAGGTATATGTATAAGAAATAATATCTATAGATTAGATTTATGTTTCATTATTGTTGTAAGTCTGAGTGATATTTTTTCAAAGACTCGTAATATAAAAATCGATTAACAATCTTGATAATCGATTCAACCGAGTTTCTATATAAAAAATATTGACATAAAATCACACAAGTGTATTGTCCGATGATCTCTCATAAAAAACACATTCCTATTAACTATAACTTTTAGTCTAATATCTATTTAATAAAAATAAAAAATTTACTTTTTTATTACTTTATAACCCACAAAATAATAATGGAACTAATAATTCATATTCATATGTACCCAAATTACATCGTTCGAATATGAAAACATTTACTTTGATATTTCACCTTTAATAGTGTATTGTAAATTGTAAGACCATATTCCAAATTACAAAATAGCATTAAAAAACTGAAATTTGATTTCTAAAAATAGAAGCATATCCTTCCATATCTTTATACTTTCTCTCACTAGAGACAAACATCCTTATCATTTTATTTTGTTTGGTTTCTTTCGCTTTTCCTCTTAGCCAAAAAGCAACATGAAATTTGGTGGGAACGACACTTATGATCCTTTACATTTCACTCAATGTCGGATTTGCGAGTGCAGTAAGCAATGATGGGTCCCTAAGAGTCATAGGGTAATCAATGAACTGATCTCTACAGAAACTTGTGACAAAAAATATATATAACACATATCCTCGTGTTTAAAACAGTTAAAAAAAAAAAAATTTTAAAGTAAAACCGTTAAAACGGATTACACGGTCGATCTGGTTCGACTCCCTACAAATTAATTATTTAGTGAATCAATCTAATCCGGTTCACTTATTAGCTAGCCAAAAATATTAGAATCTTATTTGACTCACCGGGATTGTGAATTAAATGAGTTGGCTCACTGACTCACTTAATTAAAAAAAATATATAATTTTTTTATTTATTTTTCTGTCAAAACTAAATTATAATTCTAATTAAAATCTAAATAAACTTTAATACAATCCAAATACAAACTAAAATCACAAAAAATACAAATTATTTATCTGTTGGTTAAAAAAAAACTAACATGATCTAAATATAAAGTCCAACTTAACGAAAAACACTTATGCAACCCTTTATTTGCGGTTTGACTGCGATTGGTAAGCCAATCCGACTCACTACGAATTCAACCAAGTAAACCACATGGTAAGCCGAGTCAAAAATAAACTCATATTAAAATTTATAAAAATATTTTAACCCAACCCAACCCAACCCAACTCATACTCGCGGGTTTAAGTATATTTTTACGACTCTAGTTTAGAGTGCGTTTGGAAATCGATCGAAAGTGCTTTTATTATTTGTTTATATTGAAAAAATACTTTTGACTTATATTTAAAAATATTTACAATTTTTGATTTTGAGGCACGAGGACAAATACAACGAAGCATTGCCTTGCGCAACTCGTGGCGTGCGCGACCATTCTGGATTATTCTTTGTGACAATTATTCATTTGTTCTGTTTTATTACTTTAAATGAAAACACGATGTTTTACACTATTATAGTAATAATTATTTTCTGAAAAATAATTTATTTTCATTTTTTAATTTTTTCTGATAAAAATGTTCATATTCTAAAATATACATCAATCAAAGTCAATTACAAAATGAAAAATTTAATAAAGATCATTGATTCAATAAAATCAATTGTATACATGCACCAATAACTTTTTATTCAGATTCGGTGCCCTTTTATTAAGTTTTTGTTTGGTTCACCTTATTTACTATTTATGAAGAATTAAGAGGTGATTTGAGATGAGTTGCGATGATTTTCATTATGAAAAATTCAATTGATCATTTTAATAAAATCTCTCACTTATGTTATATTTTTTAATTACAAAATTTTGAATTTAATATTTTACTTGATAGAATTAAATTACATTTGAACCAACTACACATTATTCATTCTACAAATCCTTATGAATAAAATTACTTTCCAAAAGATTTAAGTTTGTATGGATATATTTATATTTGTGATTTATATTGTTTGTGAATGTATATGTATCTTTATTATTTATGCAGTACAAATATGTTATCGTTCTTGTGTCCGTATTTAAAAGAAAAAATCTAATATTATATTATATCATAAATTTATAATATTTATAATTTGATTGCATTATATATAAAATAATATTACAAAGTTTGATATATTAACGGTATAATTTTATCATGTTACTTGTTTATAATAATGAAAATTTTAATTTTATATAAAATTGTTTCTTAATAAAGGAAAGACTTAAACTTTTGTTGTTTCATGTTTAATTTTTTATAAGAAAGATATTTTTTAACATGGTTATGTTTAATATTCCAACAACATATTTATATAGAACCATCACATAAATTTTATCTCATCACATGACCAAGATTTATGATCTATGTTTTGCTATAACATTTAAAACGATACCAATAAATGTTATCATTAGTAACAGATCTTGATAAAAAAGTTTTGGAGATACAAAGTAATATAATTCTTTAATAATTTAATTGGAATATTAGTTTAATATTTTAAAAGTTGTGAAGAAGTATAATTTATCTTGTATTCATCTTTAAGTGTAGTTTCCTTTTTATCTCTTTTACAACTTGAATCTATTATTTCATTCTTCATCGATATACTTTTCTTTAAATATATTAAAAAATAAGTTATTATAATGTAATAAAAGATTGAGAGATATAATTATTAAAATAAAAATATATTATAATTATACAAGATGAGTATACAAAAGGTCATGAGATAAAAAATAATTTTAATAACTATTAAACTAATATTTCATCATCAAGTGAGAAAAGAGAGAGTTATATTTTTTTCTTCGAGAAATGAAGGAAACAAATGAGAAGTGAGAGCAAAAATAATGAGTATGTGTCTAATTTCATTTTTTCTTCAAAAAATAAGATATGAGAGTAAGAGATAAAAAATACATAATACATTATTTTTTTCTTTTATAATCATACAAAATAAGTATACAAAAGGCTCATGAGATAAAAAAATAGTTTTAATAACTATTAAATTAATATTTCATCATCAAGTGAGAAAAGAGAGAGTTACATATTTTTTTTTACTTTGAGAGATGAAGGAAACAAATGAGAAGTGAGAGAAAAAATAATGAGTATGTGTCTAATTTTATTTTTTTCTTAGAAAAAAAAAATATGAGAGTGAGAGATGAGTACAACTTTGAGAAAAATTAAAAAGACAATGACAAAGAAAATAAAAAATATCTTAATAAATGTTTGGTTTAAAAAATATCTTACCAAATATGTCAAGTTAATCCTCCAATTTTTTAGTCTCAATTTTTTAATCGCAATTTGATATCTTTAGACAAAAATAAAGGCCAAAAGAGTAATTAAATCTAAATATTTTTACTTTTTATTATATTTGATTTTATGTTTTATTATTTATTAATATTAAATATTTTATTTTATAAAGAAAATAATAAAATACACAATTTAATTTTCATCTATTTTTAAAATATATTATCTATAATTTTAAAATTTTCAATATATATATATATATATATATATATATATATAATTTTGAAAAGTATTTGAGAGTCATGACCCTCCATACTCCTATTTCCGCCATCGGTTATCACTAAAACAATTTGACCATTACTAAATAAATGTCATGTTAAACTAAGATAAAATATTTTATAAATTTTACATTTTATATATTAAAATATTATATATATATATATATATATATATATATATATATATTTATATAAATATAAGAAGTTATATTTAAAATAAAGACAAATATTTTTTCATATCAAGAATTACAAAGAATTGAAGAGTATTTAACGTATCATTTTGAAGGATTTTTTTTTCCAGAATCTTTACATCTCAACATTTTTAAAATTTTAAAGGATAAATATACGTAAAATTATTAAAATAATGTAAACTCTAAATTTAGATGATAAAAGTGTACTTAGCGCATTCAATGTTAGCAGTGTATGTATTACTTGTCATGCTTTATTATAACTACATCCTTGAACTTTTTGTGGTAGAAAACTATAATATATGTTATGTTAAAAAATAAATAAAATTGTATTTAAAAGAAAAATATGTTTTTTTTACATAGAAAAGGTTACAAAAAATCTAAGAAAATTGAATGTGTAATTTGTCATGATTTTTTTTAATTGCACAAATTTTACAACACTTAGGGAAAAGTGAAGGAGAAATTTGACCTAATTTTATTTTCCTTCAGGTAATGTTTAAATAAAACTGACTCTTCGTTATTTATTTGTTATTTAAATGATTTTAATGTTTATAATTGTGCATGGAACACACTTGATATAAGTATTCTAGAAAAATTCTATTTGCTATCATGCATACACAATAATTAAAATTTATTATGAACTAATAATACTTTAAATTAGATTATACAGAGTTAAATTGTTTGATGCATTTAAATCATGACTAACTTACATATTACATTATTTTGATTAACTTTTTCAAAGTTTTCACTTCTTACACTTATTATGTGGATTTCCTATTATTCTAGTTACTACATGGAGACACTTTTAATCTCATCTAGACAATTTTTTGTGATATGTTAATTCATTTTTTATCTATCTTTATAAATATTTTTTAACTAGATTGATTATGTAAACCCTTTATAAGGTATATTACATTTGAACTTTTACGTGTAAAGAATGAGATGTTTAGCGTATGATATAGTTAAAAATTAGCGTGAGGTGTTAAAGAAACATATAAAATTTAATATTATATTAAAATTACAATTTTTCTAAAATCTACAAAATAAAATTGCAGGAAAATAATAAAGAACTATACCTGCAATTTATCCAAACTTATTGGACAGGCCCAGCTTTCCAATAGAACACTCCTAGACTTAGGCCCATAAACTATTGTACATCTTAATAAATATATCAACTAATGTTTGGTTAACCATAAATAATTTTTCACTCAAAGTTCATTTTTTTTCCCACAAAATGTATTAATTTATATAATAAAATTATTTTTTTTAATTTTTAATTTATCGCAACGTAAATATAGTACAAATTGTGTCATCTCTAATTCTTTGAAATTTTAATACATGAAAAACTCTACATGGAACAAATACTTGAGAAAAATCTTTGACCAGTAAAATGAAACTGTTAAAAGATAAATTCACAAAATATTTTCAAGTAAAATGTATGTAAAATTAAATTAAGTTGTCTCAAGCAAGCGATCTTTATTTATAAGTTACATTGCTATAAAGTCACTTGATTTTTTTAGTCTAACCTTTTTTAAATTATAATGTCTCATTTAGGGAAAATTCGTGTATTACTTGTGTTATTTTCTTTTATGATAATAAAATTATTATTATTATTATTGTTATTATTATTATTATTATAGAATTAAATATAAATAATTTTTAAAATTTTATTATAAACAACTTTTATTCACATTGTAAGTAATTTTATAATTAAAAAAATAGATAATTTTAGAAAAATCGGTTAAATAAAAATATAACTAAATTTTAAAAAATAGTTATATAAAATTAATAAAATAATTATAAATAATAAAATTGAAAAACAAACGTGAACATTAAAAAAAAAAATCTCCTTTATATATGGGGGTATAGATTTTGAAATTATGATTTTTTTTAGTGAACTGTAAAGTGTAAGAAACAAAAGCAAAATTATTTAACTCAGTGATAACCATTTAAATTGCCAAGCTTGACCTGATTTTGTACCCGAAGTTTTTTTCTTTTCTTTTCTGCATTTTGACTTTAAACACGTAATTTCATGAAATCTGTTTTAACATTAGTCGATTATGTATGTTATAAGTTAATTTTAATGGAAATGGTAACAAATGATATATATACATTAAGAAAATCCTTAATTATATTTTATCTATATCTTTATAATTTTACACATTAGATTAAGTTTTTTTAAGATAATAAATTGATGTTTTAAAATTGCTCTTACTCTATTAACAATCTTAAAATTTATCTTGAAATAATAAAATAAAACTTGCTCTTACTCTAAATCTTTAATGTATCTCTTGAATCTAAGCATTGTTTTAAGTCTTTAACATTTTTTCATGCATCATCATCAAATCTTCCATACTTCTTCATAAGTCATCATCATCAAAAAAATTTTATTGAAGAAAGATGTCCATCTTCTTCTTTTTGTCAACATGAATATGTTGGTAATATTTGTTGATAAATTTGAATATCTATCATCGAAAACTATTCCTATCGGTAAATTATAATTCTTATTTTTGAGAAATTGTATGTCAATAAATTTCATCAGTAAAATAGTGCCAAACTTCCCACTTTGAGTTTTGATCAAATTGTATAAAATCTGTTGATAATTTATAGTTCTTATTACCGACAAAATTTTCTTCTCATAAATTCATTGATAGAAAGACGTCAAATTTTCTGCTTAATCTGATGTTATATATATATATATATATATATATATATATATATATATATATATATATATATATATATATATTTGTGATGGTAATGGCGGAGGCAATGCAACAATAGATGAATAATGGAGGCCATGACAACAATGGCATCGAAAGTGGAGGAGGAGAAAAAAAAAGAGAGGATGAGGAGGGGAAACACTATAAGAAAATGTCTTATTAGCAACTAATTTTAGTGACAAAAAATTGTTTGTCACTTAGTGACCAATTTAGATACCAAACTACAAAATAAAAAATTATTGGTTACTAAAATAGTCACTATTATGAATAAAAAAAATTTATAATTTGTCTCTAAATTGATTTCTAAAATTTAGCTATCAAGAGAAATCGGTCATTAAACATTAGTTACTACGATTTTTGCTACCAAAACAATTGGTTTCTAAATTACTTTCTAATTAATTAGTAACTAATTTAGCGACCAATTGTAATTTTTTATTCATAATAGTAACTATTTTAATAATCAATAATTTTTTATTTTGTAAATTGGTATCTAAATTGGTTATTATAGTGACTAACAAAGTTTGATCACTAAAATTGATTGTTAATGAAACATTTACTTGTAGTGAAATAGGAGGAGAAGGAGGAGCTGAAGGTGGCAAACATGACGACGATAAAGGAGGAACAAGGCAAAGGGGAGAGGAAAAAGAGGGGGAGAGGAGGAAGAAGAAGAAGATGATGATAAGAAAGAAATGATCTAATCATAATATTCACCGACAAGTTTTACTAATGGTCAAAATCTATAAACAATTACCTAATGAATATTTACTAATGAATTTTTTGTTGTTTGTAATTATTGACAATTTCTTTGATTTGTCGGTAAAATTTATTGACGAGCATTTTACTAATAAATTATTGATGGATTATTACTATTAGTGACACATTTTGTGTGTCTATAATTAGCTATTTTCTTGTAGTGTGAGGGATAAAAGTGATAAAAAATTTTGAACATGAACAAAATTCAGTTTCACATAAGAGTTCATGGATTAAACATATATTTAATCTTTAAATAGTTATTGATTTTAAAGTAAAACTATTGGTATACTAGAAGATTGACATTATCTATGAAAACAAAAATGAGGTTCCAAAAATAAATCTTTGATCTCGTTAATCTTTAACTAAAAACTTATCATTTAATATTTTTACATCTCTTAAAAATTGAGACTAATAATAATTTTAACACATTTATTTTAACTACTATATACATCTTTTAGTGATAAAACTACAAGAGAATACCTCAAATTTAGTTATGAATTCTTAGAATAAGGAGTATCAATATTCGTATCAAAACACTTATTACTTAACAATATTATTCTCTCAAATCACTTTAAATCGGGTAAACCAAATCATCCGTATTATCTCGAATTAAATGATAAGAGCCCCCGACAAACAAACTAACGGTTAGCAAAATACATTTAAATAAATAAATAAATTAGAGTTAAATGTTTTTAATTTTGTTAATATACTTTTCCATTTTTATAAAATTATGATTACACAATATTTTCAAATTAAACAATTTTCACCTACCTAAGATATTTTTATTTTAACAAAACACGTTGACCATTCTATCATCTATAATTAATGTTAAATCTTATGAAACCTTGTTAATATTGTATATGGCATTGAAGAATAAATTACGCACAAAATAAACTGAACAGTTGTGTCGTTGCAGTGATAATACAGAGGCGATGTGCCAAAATTGAATGAAAATAAGTGATTCTTGTAATAATTTGTCCTAAGAGAGAGAAAGGGACATTATAGAGGAACTTGAGAGGAAAATTTCAATTTGAAGCCATGATTTCAATGTAACACACCAGCTCCATTTGTGCCCTAACACTCCCGATCTCGCTCTCGGTAGGCTCTTCTTCTTCTTTCTTGCCATCTTTATGTGCTTCCGTTAATCCCACTTTTTTATTTATTTTTTCTTTTCAATTTGGATGTCAATTTTCGTCTTCTTGATCTCATTGTCGGAATCGAAGGTATAAACGCTATTTGGAGTCCCCTTTGTGTTTAATTTTGAATTCAGTTCAAAATGGGTCATGTTTCAGTGGATTAGATCATTATCACTTGTTAGTGTGCTACAATCGATTCAATTCAAAGGCTCATGTTTGATTCTAGATCTAAGATTTGAACTGAATTCAAGATTTTCTGTCCGAGATTGAATTTGGCGGAGGAATCTGAGTGACAGTTGATGATGGTAACATTGTAAGAAGACTAGCTTGTTCCTGGTGGGTTGAATATTGGGTAGTTGGCATGGCACTTAGGCCACTGAGCAAGTAAATGCAGTGTTTTTTGAAATTGGGACGTGTATGTGTAGTTCTTCTTAGATTCAAGATATAATTTTCAATTGGATCAATGACAAAGTTAGATTTATCTGGTCATATAAATTTGTTGAACATCCTTATCTTTTTTCTATGTACATGTTCTTTTTTGTATGCTTGTTGTTTATGTGGTCGGCTAATGTATTATTGAATGTTCATATGCTGCCTTGATGGACTTTTGGGGTTCTTGTAGACTATTTTCATATGTGAACTGTGTTGAAGATAGACTGTGTTACTAGTGTTTCAATTTGACATGTGGATACCCCAAATCACATTGTGATGGTTGCCTATTTCAAAGACCACTATTGCCTTTTGTAGTGCTGTGCTTCATCTTGGCAAGTTCTATTGGTAAATGTCAGGTAGATCTGCTTGACAAAATGGGACATGTAAAGTTGCAAACGCAAACTGGTATCAATGCGATAGAAGAGGCATCTGGACAGTGCGATGCTGGGTATCCTGACAAAACTACTGTGGCATGCATGATCAATGCAGAAATCGGTGCAGTTTTGGCTGTCATGAGAAGAAATGTTAGATGGGGAGTTCATTATATGTCAGATGATGATCACTTGGAGCATTCCCTTGTTCAATCTCTGAAGGCATTAAGGAAGCAAATTTTTTCATGGCAGAATCAGTGGCATGTAATAAGCCCTGCCTTGTATCTCCAGCCTTTTCTGGATGTGATTCAATCAGATGAAACCGGTGCACCAATTACTGGTGTCGCTCTATCATCTGTTTACAAGATTTTGACATTGGATGTAATTGATCAAAATACTGTTAATGTTGGGGATGCCATGCACTTGGTAGTTGATGCTGTTACAAGTTGCAGGTTTGAGGTGACTGATCCTGGATCAGAAGAAGTGGTATTAATGAAGATATTACAAGTTCTTCTAGCGTGTGTGAAGAGCAAAGCATCTATGATGCTGAGTAACCAACATATTTGCACCATAGTAAATACTTGTTTCCGTATAGTTCATCAAGCAGGAACCAAAAGTGAATTGTTGCAGCGCATAGCACGTTACACAATGCATGAACTTGTTCGGTGTATTTTTTCTCACCTTCAAGATATTGACAACACAGAACTTGCTTTAAATAATGGCAGCACTGCTTTACAGAAAGAGGTATAGCATTTATGTTACCTTAAACTTACTGGTTGCCATTTCATTTTTTTTGATAATTTTGTCAGTTGCTAGGGGAGGTAAATGGTTGTAAGGAAAAATTGGGACCTTGGGCTAAGGAGTATGATTCAAATTTATGCATGAATTTTTATTTGGCTATTATATGTTATTCATTTTTTGTCACCTGACAAGATCTGAAATCATTCAAAATGAATTTGTTAGTTTATTTACCATCTGCTTCTCTACTGTTTATTACCTGTTTCAACTTTCCAATTTCCATGATTTTATTATTTCGTCAAATTGCATGTTGACAATCCTGGAATCATGAAATTTTGGGATATATTTGAGAGTGATGTTTTAGGGGAAATTTTTTGTCATCATTCATAACTATTCATTAATCTGGTAAATTTAGGCTGTTAGAAATGGACTTTAAGCCTAACTCAACCTCACAAAATTGGCTTGTAAGGTGAGTTTTGCACCTCACTTATATATTATGAAATTGCCTTATCTTTAGTCGATGTGGGACTTCCAACACACCCCCTCACGCCGAGGTATATTCATCTCGTGCATGGGACAAGGAATTAGTGGGTGGTCCGTTAGCGGCCCGATATCGGGTGAAACAGAATGTCTAAGAAAGTTTGCTAGGATGGACTCTAACTTGACTCTGATACCATGTTAAAAGTGAGCTTTAAGCTTAACTAAATCTCACAAAACCGGCTTGTAAGGTGAGGATTGCACCACTTATATATTCTGAATTGGCCTTATCTCTAGTCGATGTGAGACTTCCAACACACCCCTTACGCCAAGGTACATTCATCTTGTGCGAGGGACTAGAAATTAATGGGTGGTCCGTCCTAACATGATATCAGAGTCAAGTTAGAGCCCATCCTAGCGAACTTTCTTAGAAATTTTGTTCCATCCGATATCGAGCCGCTAACGGACCACCCATTAATTCCTTGTCCCACGCACGAGATGAATATACCTCGGCGTAAGAGGGTGTGTTGGAAGTCCCACATCGACTAGAGATAAGACAATTTCATAATATATAAGTGAGGTGTAAAACCTCACCTTACAAGCCGGTTTTGTGGGGTTGAGTTAGGCTTAAAGCCCACTTCTAAAATGGTATCAGAGGCAGGTTAGAGCCTATCCTAACAAGCTTTCTTGGACATTCTGTTCCATCCGATATCGGGTCGTTAACGGACCACCCATTAATTTCTAGTCCCCAGGTTAGAACCTATCCTAGCGAGTTTTCTTGGACATTCTGTTCAACCCGATATCGGACCGCTAATGGACCACCCATTAATTTTTAGTCCCACGCACGAGATGAATGTACCTCGGCGTGAGGGGTTGTGTTGGAAGTCTCACATCGACTAGAGATAATGCCAATTCACAATATATAAGTGGGTGCAATCCTCACCTTACAAGCAGGTTTTGTGGGGTTTAGTTAGGCTTAAAGCTCATTTCTAACATAAGCTAAAATATATTTTGAGTGAGGTTTAGTTTTGGGCATTGCAGTTCTTTTTTGGTTTTCACCTGTTAAAAATGTGAAATCATATATTTTTATTCCTGATTTCATGTGAGCCTCGTTACAGGGCAATTTATATGTTTAACGAAAGGCTAGGTGATCGTTTAGATGACACTCACTAGTGTTTGTAGTCTCATGTTAGCGTGTGTCACTTCTAATATTTTTTAGATTCCTGAAACGAATATTATTTATCTTCCTTAAAATGAATATTAAGGAACAAAAGTAGGGATTTCAGATTTTGGTGGGGTGAAAATTAAAGGAAAAGGGTTTTATGTGGACCAAAAAAAAAAAATTAACTCATTTTACAGATACCAAAAACAATGATTTAAAATTTTAGAGGGATTTCAGATTTTGGTGGGATGAAAATTAAAGAAAAGGGTTTTGTGGACCAAAATAAAAATAAAAATATTTTACAGAAACCAAAAACAAAGATTTAAAATTTTAGATGGATGAATACTCGTTTTACAGTGACAAACAAAAACTCGCTCATTTTATAGAGACTAAAAAGTACTTAAGCCTTTTTTCTCAAAAAAATTAACTTAATGTTTTATCTGTTTATTTATTTTTATAAACATATGTGTATCTCTTAAGAAGTTTACTCTTTCTTCCCTTTCCCTCTGGAACCTCACTCCTAGGTATACTCTAAGATACCTTATGGTGCTGGTCATCTGATTAAGTCTGGCTTTAAAGTCTGTAGTCCAATCGAAATGGCTTCAGACCTATCTTCCTGCTTTCCCTTCAAATTTAAGAAGGGGACTAATAATTGATTTATTGAGCTTTCTTATATTTAAAATATTACTACGTAAGAAAAGTGCCCTTCCACATGCTATATTTAAAATAGCATGTGAATATCCACACACACATATATTTTTGCAAAACAAAACAAATTAAGGTGGCCAGAGCCTTTTGCACCTATAAGGTAGTGCCACCCCCTGCATGTAGTACCTTAGCTTGACTTTGACTTTCTCAGAGTTATTCTAAAACTACCTAAAATAATCCAAAATCCCAAAGTATATTCTTTAGGAAAACCACGTGAATATTATGTGTGTATGGTAATAACCGACCCCTTGTCGTGTATCATTGTGTTGCACCTCTCATACAAGGGTAAAAGATAAAAAGAAGAAAATGATTGTTAGAGGCTGTTTATGCATTGTTACTAGTTAGGGTTAGAGAGATTGTTTTCATGTATCATCATGACAAATATATTTACAGTCAATGTCACAAACTTGTAAATTTCATTACTGATAGTTTTTTTGTCACTTTTTCAACAGATTGTTGGGCTAAATAATGAGCATAGTTCTCCAAATAGACAATTGGACAATGGGAACTTGACTTCTGCTAGTAATGGTCAACCCTTATCCACAGGCATTGCTCCTAGTACTGTGAGTGATGTGGCAGCCACTGTATTGGATGAAGACACAGCTATTGGCAGCAGTGATCAAGAGGCTGATCTGAATGAATTGCAGCTTATAAATGAACCATATGGGATTCCCTGCATGGTGGAAATATTTCACTTTTTGTGTTCTTTGTTGAATGTTGCTGAGCATATGGGAAATAGTCCTCGATCTAACACTATAGCATTTGATGAAGATGTGCCTCTTTTTGCCTTAACTTTGATTAATTCAGCCATAGAATTGGGAGGGCCTTCCTTTCACCGACACCCTAGATTGCTAAGCTTAATTCAGGATGAATTATTCCGCAATCTTATGCAATTTGGTTTGTCAATGAGTCCTCTCGTACTTTCAATGGTATGTAGCATTGTTCTAAATTTGTATCACCATCTTCGTACAGAACTCAAATTACAGCTAGAAGCATTTTTTTCTTGTGTAATTTTGAGGCTTGCACAAAGCAAATATGGTGCTTCATATCAGCAACAGGAAGTTGTCATGGAGGCCCTTGTTGACTTTTGCAGGCAAAAAACATTCATGGTGGAGATGTATGCCAACTTTGATTGTGACCTAACTTGTGGTAATGTCTTTGAAGACATTGCTAATTTGTTGTCCAAAAGTGCTTTTCCTGTGAACAGTCCATTGACTTCCATGCATATTCTTGCTTTGGAGGGTCTTATTGCTGTTATGCACGGAATGGCTGAAAGGATAGGCAATGGATCTTTAAGTTCAGAACAATCTCCTGTGAATCTTGAAGAGTATACTCCGTTCTGGCAGGAAAAGTGTGAAAATTTTTGTGATCCAAAAAATTGGGTTCCTTTTGTATCCCGGAGAAAGTACTTCAAGAAAAGATTGATGATTGGTGCTGATCATTTTAATCGTGATACTAAGAAAGGTCTTGAGTTTCTCCAAGGAACACATCTTTTACCTGACAAACTTGATCCCCAAAGTGTCGCCTGCTTTTTCAGATACACTGCTGGGTTGGATAAGAATCTCATTGGTGATTTTCTAGGAAATCATGATGAATTCTGCATTGAGGTTCTTCATGAATTTGCTAGAACATTTGATTTCAAAGACATGATGTTAGACACTGCCCTACGCCTATTTTTGGAGACTTTCAGACTGCCTGGAGAATCACAGAAGATACAGAGGGTGCTTGAAGCTTTCTCAGAACGATATTATGAACAGTCTCCACAGATACTTGCCAATAAAGATGCTGCTCTGTTGTTATCTTACTCAATTATAATGCTTAATACAGATCAGCACAATTCACAGGTCAGAAATAAGATGACAGAAGAGGATTTTATCCGTAATAATAGGCGAATAAATGGTGGCAATGATCTACCTCGAGAATTTCTGTCTGAACTTTACCATTCAATTTGTAAGAATGAGATTCGAACAACTCCTGAGCAAGGTTCTGGTTTCCCTGAAATGACCCCAAGTCGGTGGATTTATCTCAAGCATAAGTCAAAAAAATCTGATCCCTTCATTGTTTCTGATTCCAAAGCTTACCTTGATTATGATATGTTTTCTATATTGTCTGGTCCAACAATTGCTGCCATTTCTGTGGTATTTGATAATGCTGAGAATGCAGAGGTATACCAAACATGTATGGATGGATTCATAGCCGTTGCAAAGATATCAGCTTACTATCATCTTGAAAATATACTGGATGATTTGGTTGTGTCACTTTGTAGGTTTGTTACGGTTTTTGATCCATTAGCTGTTGAGGAGTCAATCCTAGCCTTTGGAGAAGACATGAAAGCAAGAATGGCAACTGAGACTGTTTTCACTATTGCAAATAGGTATGGTGATTTCATCCGCACAGGGTGGAGAAATATTCTTGATTGCATCTTAAAATTTCACAAGTTAGGGCTTCTTCCTGCTCGTATTGCCAGTGATGCAGCAGAAGAGTCAGAGCTTTCTACAGAAACTGAGGATGGGGGGAAGCTTACTACTAATGCTTTATCTTTATCACGTCTTCCATCTGCAAATACTACAAAGAGATCCTCTGGATTGATGAGCAGGTTTAGTCAACTCTTATATCTAGGTGCCGAAGAGCCAAAATCAGTTCCTAGTGAAGAACAACTTGCTGCTCAGCAATGCACCCTTCAAACAATTCAGAAGTGTCACATTGACAGCATATTCTCTGATAGTAAATTTTTGCAAGCTGAATCTTTATTGCAGCTTACAAAAGCAATCACTAGTGCAGGAGTGAGGCCTAAGAAAGGGAGCAGCACATCTGACGACGAAGATACTTTGGTTTTCTGCCTGGAGTTATTGGTAGCTATCACTCTGAATAACAGGGATAGAATCGAACTTCTTTGGCAGGGTGTTTATGAGCATATTTCCAACATTGTTCAGTCAACTGTGATGCCTTGTGCATTGGTAGAGAAGGCTGTTTTTGGCCTTTTACGAATTTGTCATCGCTTACTGCCCTATAAAGAGAACATTACTGATGAACTTCTGAGGTCTCTGCAACTTGTCCTTAAGCTTGATGCTCGTGTCGCTGATGCATACTATGAGCAGATAACACAGGAAGTTAGTCACCTCATGAAGGCAAATGCCTCTCATATTAGATCTCATTTAGGATGGCGGACAATTACATCACTGCTTTCCATCACTGCTAGACACCTGGAAGCAGCTGAGGCCGGTTTTGACGCATTGTTGTTCATTATGTCAGATGGAGCCCACTTGCTTCCAGCTAATTATGTTCTCTGCATAGATGCAGCGAAGCAGTTTGCTGAATCTCGTGTTGGACAGGTTGAACGGTCTGTAATGGCCCTTGATCTTATGTCAGGGTCTGTCAGTTGTTTAAAGAAGTGGACTAATGATGCTAAGCAAGCGACAAAAGAAGAGGAATTGGCAAAGGTGTTGCAGGATATTGGGGACATGTGGTTGAGACTCGTACAGGGACTAAAAAAACTGTGTCTGGACCAGAGAGAGGAGGTTAGAAACCATGCGTTGTTATCTTTACAAAAGTGCTTGACAGGATCAGTTGGGATTAATCTCCCGCATAGCTTGTGGTTACAATGTTTCGATCAAGTGATCTTCTCTGTGCTTGATGACCTGATTGAAATTTCTCAAACACAATCTCAAAAGGACTACCGGAACATAGAAGGAACACTAGTTCTTGCTCTGAAGCTCCTGTGTAAAGTTTTCCTCCAGTTAATCCAATATCTATCAGAATTGCCAGACTTCAGCACATTATGGTTGGCTGTACTAAGTCGGTTAGAAACTTATATGAAGGTGAAAATTAGGGGAAGGAGAAGCGAGAAGCTTCACGAACTTGTGCCTGAGCTTCTTAAGAACACTTTGCTTGTTATGAAAACAGGGCAAGTACTAGTGCGGAGCAGTAGTGAGGATGGAAGTAGTTTGTGGGAATTGACATGGCTGCATATAAATAATATTGCTCCGTCAATGCAAGCTGAGGTGTTCCCGGAGCCAGACTCCAAGCATTTGCAGAAAAAACAGACTGAAAAGGTTGAAGGTTTGGTATCTGATGAAAACAATTCTGTGTCTTCAAATGAAACAGTAGGTCAAGATGGTCCTGGTATTAGTTAATAATAGCTGCAGCCCCCTGGCTACCTGAATTGGCTTTTTTTGTGTCCCTTTGAACCCATGATCTCAGTCCTCGATTGGTTTTCTTTTGTTCCGAGGTTGTCCGGGTTCTCTTCAAGTGATTATGCAGAACTTCTCAGATCTCATTCACATTTTCACTGGGACTCTTGATGCTAGTGTACGGTTTTTGAGTTGAAGGTATGTTATAGCTTGAGGCATATTAGAATGAACCCTTGTAGTGTGGTCCTTAAAAAGACCACTTCCTCTCTCCATGAGACCACGCCTGTGCTGGTTAACTGCAGATTTATTGAGTCTTTCTTACTAAATTGTACAGAACTCGATATTCTCTTTACCTAGTTGCGAGATGTAATTTACTCGGTATGATGCAAGCTACACAAGTTTTGAAATTGTCATAAATATATATATTTGAACGTCCAAAGGTATGCCTTCATTGATTTATCAATTTATGGTACTGTTTCAGAGTCCAAATAGAGTTTTGATAATTTTACTGATACAATTTCAATTTGAAGCCTACGATTTCTGCTTTGATTTACCTATTTTTTCCATTTGTATTTTGGTGTACCACTCATACTTATCATTTCCATAAAGTTACTTATGGAGAGCATCTTTGGATGTTCTTACCGCTGTCTATAAGATTTATTAACAGATAAACAATTTTGTTGAAATAAATTATTGAAGTATATATATTAGAAAACGATGGAATGCATTAGTAACATTTTTTCGTTTAATGTACTTTAACTTTTATTCCCTTGTCGATTTGTCGATATATGTAAGTTGTCTATGTAGTACTCGGCTTTTGCTTCTTCAATATTTATCTCTAACTTCGAAAACCAAAAAAAAAATCCCTCTCCCTAAGATTTGGCTCTCATTGGGTCTAAGCCCTAGATCCTCGACTGTCTTGTTACGATAGCGGGCAAAGTGTCCGATTTACACGGGCAGGTTGCGCGAGGTAACCATTGACATTACTCTAGTACGAGGGGCAGGTGGCCCCTTGTGTGGGTTGAGCTTTCCTCTTGTCGTAGAGTGTCCTGTAAGTTTGGTATAGGCCTCATCTAGGAAGGGCCCATCGGTATGGTCTCGGGTGCGTTGGGTAGGTACACGAACCCTTCGACCTTAAGACCAGTTAGGTGGGCGGGACAGTCGCCCTACCTTCCGCAGCGCGTGCGTGTTTTGTTTTTTGAAAGCATCTAATAAGGGTAGTCCACGTGGCCCACTCATAACTTCCAGAACGTTTCAACTTCCTGAAAACACCACCTAAAACTGTCTTGTAGGTAGCGGTGCTTGAGTTTATGCATTCCGTTTTCCCTGTTGCTTGCTGTGGCTTTGGGTTTGCTTGTTCCTTCTTGAGTTTTCTGGTGGTTTTGGTAACGTTTAATGGTTATGTTGATATGTGTTTAGTGGATTTCCAACGGTGAGTAGTGCATGTATTTTAGGAACGCTGGGTTTTCGTGGGTAGTTTGTATTTTTCCGGTAGTGCATGGTGTGGGTGTTTTGTGAGAACTGGTGTTTATTTGGACAATTGGTGGTTTTGTGGCAGTAGGTTGTGGCCTTGGTTGATACCTTGAGTGGTTCTACGCTACGATCGTGTTTGGTGGTATTTGGTGGCTCGGTTTTTGCAAAGGGAAGTGCGACTGTGGTGTTCTGTTTTACAAGCTCGGAGGGTCTTATGGCGACCACCTATGATGACCTATATCCTTGGGCACCCGTGGGTCTTCGAAGGAATATGTCAAGCTTCACCTTCGACCAGATCATAGATCAGTTTTGTTGAAGGCAGAAGTTGTGCCAGGGTAATGAGGCGGATGTTGTTGTCGTTCGTTGTGCTCTAGACGAGCCTATGTGTGCTAACGCCACTAGTGACCCTTCATGACCGTTTTTCTATTTTTATTATACTGTGTTTTCAAAGGTCGATCTGCGTCTGCCCTTAAGTTCTTTCGAAAAGGGGGTGCTAACCGAGTTGAATGTGGTCCCTACTCAACTTCACCCGAACAACTGGGCCTTCATCCAAGCATTTCACATACTATGTACTCACATACAAGTGCGTCTTTGGTGTCCGTCAGCTGACATCTCCGAGGCAGATGCGAGTAAGGTGGTCGTTGACGGGTGTTTAGTGGATGAATGATCTCACACAAATTTTGTGCTTTTGATACTGTTTTTTAACGTATATGCCTGTCTCGAATTTACTCTCATGATTCCTTAAGTACTTTATCTAAAACATTAACTTTTTTTCAAAAGTATGCATGTATGGATACTGAATTACTTTTTCGTATGTGCGTTCTTGCTCTTGCTCTTGAACTTGTTGTGTCTGTTTCGGGTTTCGCTAACCCTCATGTGATGCATAAGGGGTTTGCTCGAATTTGAGTCGTTTCCGCTCAATTTTGAGTCCACGTATGCTTGATTCTAAGTCTGCATGGTTGTTGATTCGTTATATGTCAATCTTGATGGAGGTTTGGGCTCGTTGATTTTCAATTTTCCGAACCCTTTGGCGATATTAGGCATTGTTTTAAACGAGTATGTTCTGCTTCCAAGCCGAGCGTGTGTAGTCGCTTTAAACGAGTCTTCCTCGCCCCCAAGCCAAACTTGGATAATCTCTAAGATGGGTCTTCCCCGGCCTCAAGCCGAGCTTGCGTAGTCGCTTTAAACGGGTCTTCCCCATCCCTAACCCGAGCTTGGGTAGTCGCTTAAGACGGATCTTCCCCGCGCCCAAGCCAAGCTTGGGTTAGTCACTAAGGCGGTCTTTCTCGCCCCCAAGCCGAGATTGGGTAGTCGCTTTAAACGGGTCTTCCTCGTCCCTAAGCCGAGCTTGAGTAGTCACTAAGACGGGTCTTCCCCGCCCCCAAGCCGAACTTGGGTAATCGCTTTAAACGGGTCTTCCCGCCCCCAAGTCGAGCTTGGGTAGTCGCTAAGACGGGTCTTCACCAGTCCTAAGTCGAGCTTTAATAGTTTCTTTTTAGGATATTTGCTCATATGATCTGGAACATAATTTTATTTGATGTTATCGTTCTGACTTCGTTAAAAAACCCTTCTATTCCTAGTAAGGGAAAATGAGCGCCAGAAGGATATACAGAGGTACAAAGCCTAACTAAAATAGAAACAAAGATTGGATGCGTTCCTTGTTCGAGGGATATTTGTCCCCTATAGAGTTTCCAAAACGTAGGCTCCTCCGTTGAGAGCGTGCTTCACTCGGTATGGTCTTGTCCACTTAGGGGATAACTTATTCTACAACTATAGGGGATGTGCTTTTCTTAAGACGAGGTCAGAGACACAAATGCTCGAGGAACTACCTTGGTCTTGACTGCACTCGTCTTTTCATCTAATGAGGTGGTTGAGAATGTTCTTATCCTAAGAGTTTGTTGTGTTGCCTTTATAGGCAAGATGATGTTCGTGCCATACACCAAGCTGAACTGGGTTTCTTTCATCGTTGTCTAGGGGGTTGTGATAGGAGAGCAACACCCCAATAAGCTCCTCGGGCTAGTCAGACTTAGCGATTACTCTTCGGCACAGAGCCCTAAGAATTATTTTGTTGGCTGCTTTCGCTTGTCCGTTTGTTTATGGATGTTCCACTGATGAGAACACTTGTTGAATTCCCCAGTTACTATAGGCTTCATGGACGATTCCTCCTATGAATTGGATATAGTTGTCAAAGATTAACTGCCTTGGGAACTAGAGTCAATAGACTATTTGCTGCAAGAGGAAGTTTTTTATTTTTAAGGCTGAAATAGTTGTTACGAGCTTGGCCTTGATCCACTTCGTGAAGTATTTATGCTGACGATGAGGAACTTCACTTGCTTTGCAGCCATCGGGAAGGGTCCTAGGATGTCTATACCCCAAGTGTGAAAAGGCCAAGGGTTGCTAATGGAGTGGACGTTCTCAAGAGGCGCTCGGTGCCAGTCTGTATGATTTTGGCAGGGGATGCACCTTTTTACGTACTTTTAACAATCATTTCATTGTAGGCTTCACTGACGATTCCTCCTATGAATTGGATATAGTTGTCAGAGATTAGCTGCCTTGGGAACCAAACTCAATAGACCATTTGCTGCCAGAGGAAGTTTATTATTTTCAAGGCTGAAATAGTTGTTACAAGCTTGGCCTCGATCCACTTCGTGAAGTATTTGATGCTGACGATGAGGAACTTCACTTGCTTTGCAACCATCGAGAATGGTCCTAGGATGTCTATACCCCAAGTGTGAAAAGGCTAAGGGCTGATAATGGAGTGGAGGTTCTCAAGAGGCGCTTGGTGTCAGTCTCAATGATTTTGGTAGGGGATGCACCTTTTTACGTACTTTTAACAGTCATTTCGCAGTGTAAGTCAGAAGTATTCAGGGCCAAAGCTCGATAACCAATGTGACTACCGCATATGCCCTCGTGGAGCTCGGTCATGATCTTCTACTCCTCAACAAGGGTGATGCAGGCGAGCTATAGTCTGCCATATCCTCGACAGATCAGATGTCCATCTACCATCGTGTACCTAACGACATTTCTTGTTATGACTCGGGTGTCGGATGGATAGGCAGGATGGTTTCATGTACAAAGTCGATGTGATATCGACCCTAGCTCCTATGGTGCAAACCTAAACTTCTTTATCAACTTCGAAAACTCTGGGGAGACTAAGGTCTCTCAGATGATCGATCTCTATTACCCTGGTTTGGAGCAACTGACGAGTTTTAACAAGAGGTCTGCACGACAGTTCTGCTCTCGGGGAACATGGATGAGTTTGAACGAGGAGAACGTTGAGGCAAAGAGTCGTGCAAAATCTATATATCAGGTGAGAGGGGGGTCCTTGTCCTGAAACTTGCTAGATGCCTAACCTGTGACCAGGAGGGAGTCACTTTTCATGGTGAGCTTCGTCAGACCTAACTCTTTGGCGAGTAACATATCGACTATTAGGGTCTCGTTGTGATTGGGATTGTGGTCCGTATCGGAATTTGGACTTCTAACCATGATTGATGTTTGTTTTTATAGGGTCTGACAGTCTATTTTACTAGGGCCCAACGGTGGACGCCAATCTGTTCTTGCCGATGACGCGCTGAGCTGAGATACTCGACAGGTCCGAACAGAATAATGCAAGTTATCTATGTAGTACTCACCTTTTGTTTCTTCAAAATCTATCACTAACTTCAAAAACCAAAAAATAGATCCCTCTCCCTAAGGTTTGACTCTCCTTTTATTCTTGAGGTTGGGCCTAACTGTCCTAGATCCTCAATTGTTTTGTTAATATAGCAGGTGAAATGGTTTCGATCTACACGGGCGGGTTACACGTGGTTACCGTTGGCATTACTCTAGTATGAGGGGGAGGTGGCCCATTGTGTGGGTCGAGCTCCCTCTTTGTCGAAGAGTGTCTAACCTTATAAGTTTTGTATAGGCATCATCCAAGAAGGGTCACATCAATATTTGTGTAACTTGATGATAAACATTCTCGTTACTGGCTTCGATGTAATATTTTAAGTCATATAACATCTTTATGTATCTGTCTATATTAAATTAAGATACATGTTAGACATTATCTTGTTAAAAATAGTATATTGTACCTACCTAACGTGCCCTGGGAGTCTATTTTACTAGGGCCCAACAGTGGGCGTCAATCTGTTCTTGTCGACGACGCGCTGAGCTGAGATACCCGACAGGTTCAAACAGAATAATGTAAGTTGTCTTTGTAGTACTCATCTTTTGTTTCTTCAAAATCTATCTCTAACTTCGAAAACCAAAAAGCAGATCCCTCTCCTTAAGGTTTGACTCTCTTTTTATTCTTGAGGTTGGGCCTAACTAGGGGTGAACAAGGGTCAGTTTGGGTCGGATTCGGATTCGATCATCTCAATCAGACTCAATCCAAATTTGAAAATTTAAAATCATAACCGACCGATTAATGTCTTAGATCTGTCGGATTCAGATTATTCGGGTACGGTTATATTCGGATGGATATATCAGGTTATCCAAATAAAAAAAAATTAAAGAAGATGAAGAAGAACATAACAGAGAACAATAGCTCGTGCAGTGTGGAGGTCATGGTTGTTGCACTCCTCCTCAGATCCTCAAAGTTTCATTCCTTAATCTATAATTTTCGTTTATCTTAAACAAAAGAGGAACAAAGCAATCACAGGTAGCCACACATTAAAGAAATAAACAGACAAAAAAGGAACCAAAGCAACAGTGGTCATCAAGTGGGGAAAACCCTAACGCCCTCCACCACGACGGCATCGACAGCAGTAGCGCCACTACCGTCTCCCACAACATCGACAGTAAGGACAACACCAATAATCAAAAAGATTCGACACCAAGAACATCCTTCAGAGTGACGAAGGGAAGGGCATGGAAGAAAAATGGAGGAGGCGAGGGAAGGAGTGAGGACTGCCTTCAGAGTGACGAAGGGCACTTCAGAAAGACGAAGGGCATGGAAGAAAAACGGAGGAGAGGGAAGCAGTGTGGCGGCACATAATTAGGTTAAAATCAAAAGCTGAACTTTTATATGTAGCTGATTCGGGTCGGGTTGGGTATCCGTGAAATTAAAATTTAAAAATTATAACCGACCGTAACAACCCGCTTTTATCCGAATCCTGTTATTCATTACAACCCGACCCGTCTAAAACCAATCCACTAACATTTTTTTTTTCGGGTCGGGCGGATTCGGACGGGCCCGCATAATATGCTCAGGCCTAGGCCTAACTGTTCTAGATCCTCAATCGTCTTGTTAAGATAGTAGGCGAAGTGGTTTCGATCTACGCGGGCGGGTTGCATGTGATTACTGTTGGCATTACTCTAGTATGAGGGGGAGGTGGCCCATTGTGTGGGCTGAGCTCCCCCCTTGTCGAAGAGTGTCTAACCCATAAGTTTTGTATAGGCCTCATCCAGGAAGGGGCACATCGATATGGTCTCGGGCGCGCTGGGTAGGTACAATATATTGTTTTTAACAAGATAATGTCTAACATGTATCTTAATTTAATATAGACAGATACATAAAGATGTTATATGACTTAAAATATTACATCGAAGCCAGTAATAAGAATGTTTATCAT